>Ga0206679_10000481_pt1 | contig 32853 bp, 21 predicted proteins | sample M110012015metaG_FD_155464 | JGI IMG/M metagenome (GOLD analysis project Ga0206679, IMG submission 155464) | Ammonia-oxidizing marine archaeal communities from Monterey Bay, California, United States - M1 100m 12015 | ecosystem: Environmental > Aquatic > Marine > Intertidal zone | place: USA... | reverse complement strand
AGATAAAATTGTGTACCTATCATTAATTAAATGATAATGAATGAATTAGAAGGAAATTCAGAAATTTATTTTTTTGACTTTTTATTGGACTTTCTTTTCTCCTTGATATAAATCTGAACAAGACTTGAGTTTATTTCTTCCGCTATTTTTTCAGCGACTAATATGCATTGGTTTTGAAAAAGACCCCCATCCAGATCGTTTATTTCTGCTAGATATTTTACGCTTCCGCTTTCTTTCAGAACATGTTCTTTTAAGTTCTTAGTATGCTTAAATTCCCCTGAGTGACTTTCTAATTCACGTTCCGAGGCCTTTATTTTTTTAGTTGCGCCCTCAATGGGTATTTCGTTTTCTAGAAGATAAAGAGCTACAGAAATTGTTGTTTCAATTCCTTTTAGTTTTACTTTATCTGAAGTTCCACTTGCTTGATCAGAAACATATTCGGATTTTTTGAATTCTCTTATGAGCAGTTTATCAAAAACTAACTCATAGGTTAATTTTTTTGTTTGTTCGATGGTTGAATAATCCTGTTTTATGATAATGGTTTTATATCCCTTGGCATCTAAATAATATTTTATGTATTGATTAATAAGTGTTGTTAGGATTTCATCATTTGGAGCAGTGTCTAAATATTTAGAAATTAACACATTAAGTGCTTTTGTTTTTTCTACTGAAGTTATTTCATTATAAAGAAGTACTATTTCGTTATTAGCTTTTGCATGTTTAAAGTCAGATGAATATTTATAAACATTGCAGGCGTTAAGAAGAAAAACAACAAAGAATAGTAATAATGGTTTTTTCATATTGATAGCTACTTTTTTTTAATCGAGAGTTTAGTTATCTATTTGTTTAACTCTTATAACCAAATCATAAAAGTACTAGTGTAATATTTTTACTAATTGCTTTTCAGCTCAAAACCTTCTCCAACTACTTTAAAAGCAGTTCTTCTGTTTCTCTGATGTGCAGATTTTTTCAGTGTTTTAGAAGACAATGAACCTATATAAGCCTCATTAAGCTGAATCTTTTCACCTTCCTTATCTAAAACTGGAATGCCAGATTTATCCATTAAAAATGCAGGACTAGTTTCTCCAAATCCTTTAGCAATCAACCTTTCTTTCGTAATTCCATTTGAAATAAGGTAATCAACACAAGATTTAGCCCTACGAGCTGAAAGACCTAGATTGTATTCATCATTTCCTCTAGCATCCGTATGAGAGTTAATTTGAACAACTAGGTTGTCATTAAGCTCAAGGAACTCTACTAGCTTGTCCAATTGAACTAATGATGTATCTCTTAACTTATCCGAATCAAAGTCATACTCAATACCCTTAATCTCAATCTCATCGTTTGGAATCTTTGTTAAGAAGAAGTCCTGTATCAAAGTGGTTGTTTCTGTTATGCCTTTAGTATCAACGCTTGCTGCATCAGCAAAATAAGATTTTTTAGTAGCTTTTATAAAAAGCACGATGTCCTGTTTTAACTCTGACTCATAGAAGCCGTCCTCATCTGTAGTAATCTTAAAGGGTTCTTCATTGAATTGAACATCCTTAAATGTAATAGTAGTATTTGGAATGATGTCTTCGGTATTTGCATCTAGAGCCAAGCCTTCAATCATAATCTTAATTGGCTCATTCGTTATCTCATAAATATCATAGCAATGCTCATTAGGACATTCGGCTCTATCCGATGATAAGAACCCTTTTTTTAAGTAGGTATCCCAAATAATATACGCATCATCTTTTGATGAATTAACCGGCTCTCCCATATTAACCGGCTGCGCATATGCCTCTACGCTTCTATCATACGAGCTCTTAAAAATATCTAACCCACCAATTGATTTATGTCCATTTGAACTATAAAATAAGGTGGATGATGTTTCGTGAAAGAAAGGGGCAATCTCATCTGCTGATGAATTAATAGGAGACCCAAGATTTTTTGGTTCACCTGTAGCTTTACCAGTAATATCAATTGCGACAGCCCAGATATCCATTCCTCCCAAACCACCTGGTCTATTACTCGAATAGTATAGCATTTTACCGTCCCAAGAAACTTGTGGATTTTGGCTTTTGTAACCAGGAATGTTTACAGCAGTATCCATCTTAAATGACTCAAAGAATTTTAAGCCAATCCCTCTTGCCATATATATCGACTTTTCTTTTCTTTTCTCATCGCTCCATCTAGTATAGAACATGATATTATTGTTATTGAAAGAGCCAGAACCATCGTGTCTTGCAGAATTAAGCGGACGACCAAAATTGTGCGCTAACCCCCAGTTATCTGCATCTATTCTTTCCGTCCAATACAAATCACATAAGTAGGCAGAATTTTGAATAATAGGATCTAATATCACACCTCCATCTCTAGCACTAGTAAAGATTAAACGTTCTTCAGATCCCCACCACATTGGAGCAAAAGCTGCAGTTCCTTTATTAAACACATTGGTGTCTGCCATTTTGATTTCGACAGCAGTTTTAAGTTTACTAGTTTGTTTAAAATAACACCCAGATAAATTTGATTTACACCCATCCAACAATTCACTTAGGCATTTGCCCGATTTAATCAGCTTCTCAAATACGGCAAGAGCTTCTATGTATTTTTCACTATGCATTAGCGCTTCACCATAATAATATTGGTCTGAAACGAACTTGCTGCTATCAGCAAGCTTAGCAAAATGAGTTTCTGCATGACTATAATTCGCTGTGTAATTGTAGCACATGCCTATTTGGTGATGGATATATTCAAAAACAGATACCGTTAAACTTGTGTCAATTTTAATTTCTTTGTTTTTTAATTTCTGAGAGGATACTGTTGTTTCATATGGTAATACAGGAATGGCCATGATTACCGAATCATTTAATACTTTCTTGTAATACTTTAATGCTGACGGGTAATCTTCAGCTTCGTAGAACTTATCTGCATTGTATAACCACTCCATTTTTGATTGGCCGTAAGACCAAACTGAGAAGAATGTTAATAATATGACAATCGCTCTTTTCATTAAAGTCTTGGACAGATTTTTTCTTTTTTCGGCTTATACTTCTGCTTCATGTAGGTAAATGATAACTCAAAACCGCCTCTTCCACTAGAAGCCGACTGCAGTGTTGAAGTGTTAAAATCGTATCCAATCTTACCTATGAAATGACTTTTTCTAGCCCCTATATACAATGCCATCGCATCCTTGTTTCTGTAAACTACCCCCCCCAACAAATAAAGTTCCGCACTTTTTAAATAAAAACCAGCATCTAATGCATAGGTCTGTTCAAAGAATGTTTCTTGCTTCATAATAAGGACCTTAGGTAAAACAAATATGAGCTCTGTAATGTTTACCCTAGTTCCTATATGTGTATAAAGTCTCATGGGTAATTTATTAGGTCCACTAAAGAAAGTTTCTGCTGGAGTAAGTAAATTGAAAATTGAGAACCCAATAAACGGGTTTACCTTACTCTCTTGCTTACTATAGTAATACATGATACCAGCATTTAAATCTGGAATAATTATCGATTGCCCACCAAAAGCTTCTCCTGGATCTACTGAATTGTCAAATCCCCCTCCGTTTGATGTAGTATATTGATTGTCAAAAGTATGTAATTGATACTCGATGGATTTTTGTGTACCTCCAAGCTGAACCCCCATAGAGATATTGTGGTATTTATTTACATCAATAGGATTGGTATATGCTACCGACCCTAAGAATTGAAGTGCATTATAATTTCCGATACCTGCGTGATAATTTATAATTTGGCCACCAAATCCCCATTTCTTATAAGGCACATCGAAACTAACCGCCCCTGTTGTGTAAGGTTTGAAATTAACAGCTTTCCATTGTGTTCTATAGTGCATATGAACTCTCCAATCACTATCAAATACACCAGTCATTGCTGGGTTAAGAAACAATGGAGCTGCATCATACATAGACAGGTGAAAGTCTTGTGCATTGGTCTTCCCAATGGTAATACTAACAAGCGCTATTAAGAGTAATTTTTTCATTATCGCATGAGCGTTACGTCTCCACTTTGATTAAATATTCTATCCCCCGCAATTTCTACAATAAATGTCCAAGTATATACTCCTAGAGGAGCATTTTGACCTTTATAAGTTCCATCCCAACCATCGTTGGCATCTATAGAGCTAAAGATTAATTCCCCCCAGTTATTATAGATTTTAAAGTCAACATCTGTAAATGGTCCTCCTCTAATTAAGAACACATCATTTTCTCCATCTCCGTTAGGTGTAAATGCTGTTGGAAGTACTGGTAAAAGTGCAATAGATATTTCTTGGCCTGTACTGTCAATACACCCATTGATATCCGTAACAGTAAGTGTCACATAGTAATCACCACCATCTGCGAAACTGTAAATTTCATTTTGATTATTACTTCCAGTTCCATCACCAAAATTCCAATACCATTGACTTAATTGATTTCCTGTTGAGAGGTCTGTGAAATCCACATTTTCTAGAACGAGTGCTGGATTTGGACTCATGCTAAACGCAGCATCAGGCCTAGGCAATACTGTTATGTTTACAGTAGTATCGTCAATACAACCTTGATCTGAAGTAACAGTAAGAATTACAGGATAGGAACCCTGCAATGCGAATGTGAAAGAAGCATCCTGAGTGGTATATAACACCGCTCCATTTTCGAAATTCCATTCCCAATCGGTAATTAATCCACTAGAAATAAAGGATTGATCCGTAAAATGAGTTTCCTGTCCAACACATGCAACAGTATTGTTAAAGCTTGCAATTGGATTTGGAGCAACATCAACTAAATAAGAAATGGTATCAGAACACCCTGTTGTTGAACCAACTATTAACGTTGCGGTGTACTGACCTGGCCCTGGATAAGGATGTAATGGATTGTTTGCAATTGATGTGCTCATATCACCAAAATCCCAACTCCATGAATTTAATGTCCCTGATGCAGCAGTACTTTGATCTACAAATGCAGTATTCGATCCCGCACAAGCATTTGTGAAAGTAAAGTCTACAGTTGGAGGTGCTATAAAAACAACTTCTAATGTATCGTCATCAGGAGTACATCCAAATGCACCTGCCGAAGTAAGAATTAAATCGATTCCACCAGCAGCAACATCTGCAGCGCTAGGAAAGTATATTGTAGACAATTGATTTGCACTAGGACTGAAAGACCCTGTTCCAGTAGAGGCCCATGAACCTATTGGATTGCTACCTGTCACCAAACCGTTAAGTTGGATCGGCTCGTTTTCACAAAACGATTGATTGAGACCAGCATTAACCACTGGAGGAGAAACAAACGTAATCGTTAAAGTGTCTGATTCTACAGGACATATACTACCTGTTGTCTCCAACACCACTTGGATGAATCCACTTGTTGTGTCAATTGGACTTAATGTGTACGTTGTATTTAAAGATCCAGGATTTATCACTATGCCAGACCCTAAAACAGTCCAGTTGGTTGAAAATCCTGCTGTTACTGTTCCGGTTAAATTGATGGTTGTAAGGTTAGAACACAACGAATCTGATGTTGTAATGTCTATAGTTGGCATGTCCATTATGGTCACATCAAAACTATCAATTACGGCTTGACAGTTACTGTTGTTAGTAGATGTTAAGTAGATAGTTAATGAGCCTACTGCTGTATCAGCAGAACTGATTAAGTAGTTTCCGTTTAAATCTGTATCCGTTGGAGAGAATGCTCCAGAGCCAGTTGTAGTCCAAATGCCAGTAGATGAAACTCCAGAGACTGCTCCATTGAGTGCAAAATCGCTTTCAGAAGAACAAACCATAAGATCCGGTCCTGCCAGAACGCTTGGAGGATCTGTGAAGTAGATAACCACAGTGTCCTCGTCATTTGGACAAGCAAAGAAATTGCCTGCGGATGTTAAATAAATAATTACGCTATCATTTGCTAAATCAGCAGGAGAAGGTGTATAAGTAGTTGTAAGATTACCCTGATTACCAAATGCTCCACCATTACCACCAGCCCAGTTACCTGCAGCCGCAAATTGAACACTTCCAGAAATAGGTACTGCGGCAATATTATTCTTGCAATAAGAAGCATCTCCACCAGCACTCACAATTGGAGATTGAATGAAGTCCACTTTCATTGTATCATAAACAGGATCACAATTTCCGGTAGACCCTAAAACAAATGTTAACGTGCCCTGTAGATAATCATTTGGCGATGGGAGATAGCTTGTTAATAAGTTATTAGGAGTGTTTAAGGTCCCCGTTCCGTTAAGTACTTGCCATTGTCCTGTGGTTGTTCCCCCTGTAACACTTCCTAGTAATTGTACTTGATTTTCAGCACTACATAGCGTGGTGTCATTTCCAGCTTGTGTAATTACTTTTCTATTGAATTGTGATAAATAGTGATAAAGACATCCACCCGTAGCACTGCCATTGATTACTCCGAGTGAAAATAAATTCGTTGAATTCACAACTAAAGGAGCAGACCCAACCGGGACTTCTGCTGTTGAAAAAGGAATCTGTGCTCCCATCCAAGCTCCACCAGTGCCAGGAACTGGGCTGAAATCAGTTGCCTGAATATCAGTTGGATCACCATCCATTGTAAAGTTACCTTCTGCTCCTGCCGGACAGAGTATATTCAACAAGAAGCTAAATCCATTGGACCTTGAGTAGCTTACTTGATCTGAACCCGCACAATTTAATGGAGGCAATAATGCTTCACCAAGCTCGCAGCCATAACCAGACATATGTAGCACATAAACATTTTTGTCTGCTGAAATATAGGTCAACCCTTCAGTAATGCTGTATTGATAAGAGTCTCCTTGATTAATGATGGCAGTTGTCACCAAAATTCCATTATCAATTGTTATTGAAGTAAAATTTTCAGTAGCAACAATGAATGCTGATTCATCGGATCCAGCATTCAAAAAGCCTTTATTTACAATATATTCTTTACCAATAACATCAGTTGGAACGATTTGATCTCCTAATAAATCATAGCATCCACCTCCACCCGAAGGGTTTACCGAATCATCGTTTACCGTAACCGATATTTTTTTATCTGAGGTAATTACGGAACCAGCCAAGCTACTACCCATTACACTTGTGATTTGCGTTATATTTTGACAAGTATAAACTTGTCCCGCATTTGGTAAGAAAACAGAGTATGTAACGTTAGCAGGATGTCCTCCAACAACATCACATCTTGGTGTAATATAAATTGTAGTATTGTCTTCTGTCGCCACCACAGAAAAAAATTGATATGGTTGAATTGTACCACTACCACCACCTAGCAATTTATTATTCCACAATGTTTGAAAAGGAGTTACAAATTCATAACCCATTCCATTTTGTCCTTTTAGCGAATAAGTTTCGGGATTATTACCGGTAGATTGAAAATCATAAACTGCTACAATTGGAAAGTCAGAAGTAACTTCAAATCCTCTATTTATAACAGAGTCAGCTGGTTTGCTTTCTAGTGAATCAAGTAAATGAGATACAAATTTGGAAAAAAGGGCGTTAGGAGCAACGGTAAAAGTAGTATCGTAAACAGATGCTGGTTGCCTTAACCTAATTGTTGTAGCATTTGCAAAAGTGGAGAAATGGAATGCCATAGGTTGGTTTCCAGCATGGTCGGGAGTAACCCATGGAGCGGCAAACCAGAATACTGTATCCACCTGAGCACTACCCTTTTTTGTAGACAAACTTGCCAGAATTAGAGTGATCAATATGTATTTAAACCATTTCATAATGCGATAAATTAATTATCTTCCTCCTTCATTTTCTTTTGCATTTCATCCATGATACTGTTATTCAACTCCTCATCTTCTTCATCAATTGTAGGACGATCTGGAGTTGTAACAAAGGATAACATAATCTCATGCGATCCAGACTGATATTGTCTAATTTCACCAATAGAATAATCGAAACCATAACCAATGGTCACTTTATTATTCCATTTGTATCCAACACAAACACCAGCTGCATCATTACTTCTATAGGTTATTCCCGCCCAACATTTGTTATCATATGTTGCCTTTAACATTCCCACCACTTGGGTTGGAACTGGCTTCACATATTTGATCATTAAACTTGGTTGAATTACAATTTTCTTCTTTTCTAGGTTAAAGTTATACCCCCCAATCAACGTGTAATGCTTTTCAAGATTTTCGTTATAAGATGTAAACTGAATTGCATCTCCTAATAGGTGTTGGATTGATCCCATAAAGAAGAACTTATCCGAATACATATTAAATCCTGAATGCATATCGAATGCATTAGCCGAAAGAATGTTACCTGTTAATATTGCATCTCCCTCATCTGCTAACTGTGCATCGTATAACCTTACCCTATACTGCACATAACCTGGCTTAATTCCAAAGCCTAATTTAACCTTATCGTTAAGTCTTAAATGATAAGCATAGTTTATATAGAAACCAGTGTTTTGTACAAGACCTGTTTTGTCTGAAATTACTGACACACCATACCCGTGTCTACCTTCGTTATTAACCGACCCGTAGAAATTACCCATTAAAGTAACCGGAGCATCTGTAAAACCTGTCCATTGATTTCTGTAAGCCAGATTGGCTAAATGAACATCTTTACTACCTGTAATTGCCGGATTATAGTAATAGTCATTCATTATGAAATTAGTCGTAACAATTTGCTGCTGAGTGAATATTGATTCACAGTTTAAAAACAGTAATATGTAAAGTGTTAATCTCATTTTAATTGTTAATGCTTTTTAAGACTAAAATTGCTCCTTTAAAAGGCTCTGGTTCGTTAGGATCATTTAAGTCAATTACATAATAATAAGTGCCATCTGGGACTAACTCATTATTGTATGTTCCGTCCCATGGGCTAGAATATCCTTGCGAACTAAATAATTGTTGCCCCCAACGGTTATAAATTTCTACTCTTGCTTCTGGGTAGAGAAGACTTACAAACTCTAGCTTCCACACATCATTTTTTCCATCACCATTTGGTGAGATTGCATTGGGAATAAGTGTGTTTATTTCGTTAGTCACTGTATTAATCGTGATTAATACACTCGTGCTATCCTCACACCCCAAGGTGCCTGTAACATATTGAGTAACAACATAAGTTCCATTGCTCCAGTAAATATTAGAAGGGTCTTGATTTGTTGAGGTATTATTATCTCCAAAAGTCCAATAGTAATTTATGGCATTTAATGAGGTGTCAATAAAAGTAAATTCAGCCCCAATATTTTGACCATTTGAAGTGTTGTAATAGAATCCAGCTTCTGGTCGTTCAGGAATATTGATTACCTCAACAATGGTATCTACGCAGCCATGCGTTGTACTTACAATTTGAGATATGATGAAGTTTCCACTGCCTACAAAAAGTTGAGTTGGATGTTGCGCTGCAGCATTCCCCTGTCCACCAAAATCATAAAACCAATAGTTAATTGTGTCGTTCGCTGAGTAGGAGCTATCGGTAAAGTCAATTGTAATTTGACCGGCTGAACAATTGATGTCATAGAAAAATGCGGCATTCGGTAATTCGTAAACATTTACTGGCTTAACAACCGTATCCCTACATCCAATATTAGTTGTTACGATTAATTCAACATCGTAAATCCCTGGCCCAGTGTAGGTATGAGTATTATTTTGATTTGATGAAGCATTGCTGTCGCTAAAATCCCAACTCCAGTTCGTGATTGACCCATAACCTGGAAGAGAAAAATCAGTAAAATTAGTTGACTCTCCTAAACACACCTCAGTAAATCCAAAGTTGGCAAAAGGAGCTGAAACAAAATCAATAATTACGAAATCGTTCTCTGCATTACATGTTAAATTATTAGTTGATTCTAAAGTCAACGTAACCGTTCCTGCATTGATTTCAGCAGTAGATGCAGTATAGACAGCATTTAAATCACTTGAATCTATACTATAAAAACCAGTGCCACCAATCCATCCGCCTGTAGATGTTGGCCCCGATACATTACCAGCTAAATTAACCACCGGATCGTTAATACAAGCTACGATATTTACTCCTGCTTCTACAATTGGAATTGCAGTAAACATTACAATCATACTATCCATAGAAACTGAGCAAGTGCCATTATTAGTTGATTCTAAGTATAATGTGATACTACCCGCATTTATATCACTCGCACTCGGTTGGTAAGTAGTATTTAACACTAGGTTATCCGGAATAAAAAGGCCACTTCCAGAAGTAGTCCATTTACCAGATGTTGTTGGACCTGCAACACTGCCAGATAAATTTACGTTTGCATTGTTTCCGCAAACCCAGGTTGTGTCCACCCCTGTATCTACTGTAGGAGCGGTTGTGATCGTAACAACCATTGTATCAGTTACTACATTACAATTACCATAATTTGTTGCTGTTAATATGAGCGTCACCGATCCTGCAAGAGTATCTGCTGGAGAAGGCGTGTAAACTGCATTTAAAGTGGATATTCCGGGAGTAAATGTTCCAGAGCCTAGCGAACTCCAATCTCCAGTTGATGCTCCACCCGAAACTGAACCATTCAATGTTATTGTTGCGTTGTTCCCACATACGGTTTGATCTGCCGATGCATTAACAATAGGAGAAGGCGCTACGACTAATTCAATAGTATCGCGTTGAACAGGGCAAGGCCCCGTTGAAGTCAAGATTAATTCAATTGGACTAATAATAGTATCTAGATCGCTAGGTATATAGGTGTTTGTAATGCTATCTGCGTCTAGCTCAAATGTTCCGAAGCCAGTACCACTCCAATATCCAGTTACAGAACCTCCTACAACAGCACCATTTAATGCCAATGTCGTATTAGCACAAATTGTGTCATCTAATCCAGCAGTTACATATGGGGAGGAATTAAATTCAGAGATATAAGCATATTTACTTCCATTTGTGTGTGAACCATTTAACAAGGCCATTCCAAATATATCTCCTGAGTTTGTTATGTTATTGTAGCTATTCAAAGGAACATCAGTCGTATTGTAAGTAATCAATGCAACTTGAAATTCGCCACCTGTTCCTGGCACTGTAGAGAATGCTGAACTTGGGACCAGTGCATTACTTCCATTTAACTGAAAGTCGTTTTCGTAACCTGTTCTTGTATAAAGAAGAACGCTTAAAGAATCGCTTGAAGATCGAGTAAATGAACTTTCATTACGTCCTGCGCAAAATAGGTTAGGAACTTGTGCTCCTGCTAATTTGCACCCATTTCCTGATGCATGCCATACATAAGAAGGTTTAGAGGTGTGAATGTAATTGATATTGTCGGTAAGTATGTATTCATAAGTTTCGCTCCAATTGATTAAGGTTGTTGTAGTGGTTGAGTTTTCAATGTTAATAGACGTGGCATTTTCAGTAGCCAAAATGTATATTCTGTCACCAATAGCATTTCCTTTATGGACTATAAAGTCTTGGCCAATATAATCTGTGCTGGTAATTTGATCTCCCATAGTGGAAGTGCAACCTGCATTATCAAGTGCTCCTGAAAACAATGTTACTGAAATGGGTTTATCTGAGGATACAATAGTACCTGATAACGATGTAGAAGCATTTACATCTACATCTCTCACACTATAGGTCTGACCTTCCATAAGGACAACACTATAGGTAATACCACTATTATGTCCTACAACCGTAGTTCGGGGTGTAATCAATACAGTTGTATTGTCCTCACTTGCAACAACATCAATTGACGAGAATGTCGCGGGAGTAACAACGGAATTGTTCCAAAATTTTTGAAATGGCGTATAAAAGTTAGTTCCTAATCCTTTAGCTCCTTTTAACGAAAACATCTCTTTGTTGCTAGATGCATTTAACTCATAAAATGCAGTAACAGCACTAGTAGCTGTAATCTTTAAGCCATTATTTGAAACTACATCTGCACCCGGACTTTCAATTGAAGCTAAAAAAGGTGAAAGGTCGACACTATCTGCGTCATTAGAACCAAGGTTTAAAATGATTGGAGTGAATCCGCCATTTGCTGGTTGTGTAATGGTTACTGTTGATGGGTCAGAGCCACTTAAGAAACGTAGATAAATAGGGTTATCACCTTCAGATGCAGATACCTCAGGTGCTGCAAACCAGAACTCAGTGTCATTTTGCGAGGTAGCGAAAGCACATTGCATTAGCAAGAATATCCACAAAATATATCTTATACCTTTTCTAAAGTAGGGTAGGTTCATAGCATTCAATCAAGACAAAAATAAAACATTCTTCTAATTAGGCAATTCTAGAAGAAAAAGACGCGTTTACCTGACCGAAAGTTGCTTGAGAAATCATAAATGGTCAAAAGTTGTCAATTTAGAGAATGTAGATTTGGTTTTGAATCTGAATTTATACCAATTTATGCTATTTTACCCTTTAGCATTTACTTTTAATTATTTTTTAAGTTGCCTTACAATTGAAATTTCTAAATCGTCAAAAAAAGCACTATTATTAGTAACGTTTCGGATGGTAATGTCTAAGGGCCCCTCATTTTCTTGAGAAACTTCATACGTAATGGTAATTTTTTCCCATGGACCTTTTCGGTTTGTTATGTATCCTGTATGATCGTAATATCCATTATGTCCACGAAATTCGATAAAACACTTTTTGTTAGCGGATTTTCTCCAAATACTCGCAGTAACAAAATCACCTACCATTACTTCAACCATTGTGAGTTTCATTGGCTTTGAGTTATTTTTAGAAACAAATAAATGTTTTTTTTGCTCACCATCAAACGTCATTACTTTTTTAAAAATGGCAACATAATTTGTAGAAAACCATTCTTTATTAATAGTTAACTGATATATTGCTTCTTTGCTGGCTTTATTTTGATATATATTATTAATACTAATGACCGTATCTGGCCACGACCATTTTTTTAATTTATTTTGGATAATTTTTTTCACATCATAATATGATTGGTCCCGCACATATATATCTAATAAATTGTGTTGTTTACAGATCATCCAAAAGGGAATAACTGTATTCCAATCTTCAATCTTTTCGCTAGAAATATTATAAAAATAGGAGGAAGGATATGCGTCTTCCAGTTCAATTGCTCGGTCCCATCTAGTGGTATATCCAGAATATAATTTACCAAACCATAAAGCAGGTTGTACATAACTAGAGGTTGAGTTTCCCTTACCAGGGAAGAATAAGGTTGGTTGTATCCTATTCCTTAAAAAGGAATCAGTGGCAATCATTTTTGTAGAAGCATAAGGTTTAAAAATGTTATGGTTGAAAGCTCTGGCAACACCAACCACAAGGAATAACAACAAACCAAGTGAAATAATCCATTTTTTATTTTTAATCCAATTGAGGTAACCTTCATCCTTCAATAGTTTAGCAAAACTAAATAATGTAAGAATGAATAGGTAATGCATGGGTAACGTATAATGATACGAAAAATGTTTGCCGATAACAATAGTTTGAAAAGTATATGCAAAAGCAATTCCAAGTAGTAAAAATCCCCATATGTTGCTTCGTTTTATTGAAAAATAAGACCCAGCAATCAGACTAATGAGATAGGTTAATATAAGCGTTATCTCTCTAGAATATAAACGATAAACATTATTAGTAAAATCGACTAAAGTAATAAAGCCTACCTCTCCAGTTCCATATTGACCCTTGTGAGTAGCAATACCCATAATGAAATTAAGAAATTCATCTAGTCTTGATAAAACTGGCAGGGTGAAAAGAAAAAAACCTCCTACGCAAGTAATCAAAAATAAAGCCTTTGAACGCCAACCTGCAAATACAAGTAAAGGAACAAACACCAATCCAATAGAAGATATTTTAGTTGCCGCTATTGCTCCAACTATTAAGGCTAATGGAGCTACATACAAAGCTGTTTCTTTATATGATATTGGTTGATTCTGTCTATAAAGAATCGGAAAAAGATAAGCAACAAAAAGCAGACTCAAAATATCGAGAAGGAGATCTGGATTGATTAACCCTGGACAACTTAGTCGCTCTAAAATAAAAAGAGGAATGAGCTGAAAACCTAAGCCAATAAATAAACTTTTAGTTATTCTTGATATTTTATAACCAACAAAAAACAAGGTCAAGGCTTTAATGAAAAATAATATGCTAATACATCTTTTTAAATAAAATTCGGGATTCATAATTACATCATCGACAATGTCACCTTGACCAGAAAAAAGATGGATAAACCACAACATAAACCCAGTGAGAATATGAAGTGGTGTTCCTGGATTATCATAGTGTCCTAATTCCCAATTTCCATCAGCTATATTCAGCCCGTTCATTAAATAGATATACGTAGGATCTGGGCTAGTAGAATAGTAATGAGGTATAAGTGGAAATTTAAAATACTCTAAAACAAGATATGCAATTGGGATGATTAAAAAGAACAGATGTTTTCTTTTCATTCCTAAAATGTTATTTAGTTGAATGTGATTTCAAAGCAAAGACAATGAAGGATATTATTTTTGGCAATATTATATTTCTTTAATTAATTATAAATTAAAACTAGGAATATAAAAAGATAAAATGTTATAGAAGGTTTAAAAATTTGTTAAGCCCATCTTTGTAAGCTTTTCCTATATTGATCTGTTTCTCGTCAATGATAATATAGTTATCTTCAATAGACTTTATTTTATCTACTCTTACAATAAAGGAACGATGCACTCTCACAAATTCATCAGAAGGCAATTTAGAAGCTACATCTTTCATGGTACTTAAGATAGTATACTTACCATTTTCAGTAATCACTCGCATGTAATTTCCTAAAGCCTCTATCCAGAATATTTTATTGGTATTGATCTGGACTAGGCGAGAGTCAGACTTAATAAAAATAGTATCTCCTTTTGTAGTGATCTTAGTTTCTTCTGTACTTAACCTTTTATAAACTTTATCTATGGCTTTTAAAAAACGAGCTGGGGTAATGGGTTTTTTGATAAAATCTGTAACATCATACTCATACGATTCAACTGCATATTCTGTGTGAGAAGTAACCAATATTACTTGAGGAAGCGGGTTTAAGTTTCGCAACATTTCCATACCGTCCATTTTCGGCATTTCTATATCAAGGAATAGAAGATCTACTTGTTGCTCTTTTAAAAAATTAAATGCCTGTATAGGGTCTTGGCATGAAGCAGCTAAATTTAATGAAGTTGTATCATTAATTAAATCCTCTAAGATATTCCTAGAAAGACTATCATCATCTACAACTAGACAGTTTAAAGTTAGGTTAGACATTGTTTTTTATAAGAATTAAGCTCATCAATGGATAAAGCTATTATAGACTCAACTCTATTAACAATAATAACGATTTCATTTGACTTTTCATCATTTTCAATGAGGTTTTCCATTTTCTCAAGACATGAAAGAAGCTTATTTAAACCCATATACCCAGCATTACCTTTTAATTTATGAGCTAATTCCCCCATCTCCTTGTAGTTTTTTTCAACAAGGGCTTCTTTCATTTTTTGTAAATCTAAAGGAACGCTTTCTAAATAGAGGTTTATGTATTTAATGATTTTTTCATTGTTGTTTTTACTTATTTTTTTGATCATAGAAAGGTCAATTACAGAGCCATCTTTTTTATTGTTGCTTTTAGTATTTTTATCAATCGAAAAATTAGATTCATGCTCTCTATTTAATAATTGATTGATCAGAAGACTTAATTGATAGGTGTTGATTGGTTTTGACACGCAATCATTCATCCCAGCGGCTAAACATTTTTCAGAGACTCCTTCTAACACATGAGCAGTCATAGCAATAATTGGAATTTGATTTTTAATAGGTGGAAATTTTTCTCTAATGTGCTTGGATGTTTCGTAGCCATCCATATTTGGCATTTGGAGGTCCATTAAAATTATATCGTAATTATTTGATTCAAATTTTCGTATTGCTTGAATACCGTCTTCAGCAATGTCAACACTTACATTATTTTTAGAATCACTTATTAGGTCAATAAACACATCTCTATTTAGCTGATTATCATCAACTAAAAGGATATTTACACTTGAAAGAAAAGCGTCAACTTTTTCAGTTTCTGACGCATTATATTTTGTGACATTTTTAGCGATATCCATTTTTAAATAAAAATAGAAGCTACTCCCTTTCCCGGCTACTGATTCTACTTTGATCTCACCGCCCATTAATTGCACAAGTTCTTTAGTTATTGAAAGCCCTAATCCAGTCCCACCATACTGTCGTGTTGTTTCTGATGATTCTTGCTTAAAGCTATCAAAAATGGTTTCGAGCTTCTCATTTTTAATTCCAATTCCGGTATCTTTTACAGAAAACAAGATAACAGCAGTATTAGCTGATTTTTTTTTCAATGATAACTCAATAATCACTTGTCCTTTTTCCGTGAATTTTACGCCATTATCTGCAAGATTTAATAGTATTTGATTGATTCTAACGGGGTCACCTAGGATCAAATCTGGAATACCTTCATCGATAGTTGACTTTAGGTCAATATTTTTAACTCTTGTTTTAAACGCTAGCGTATGGCAGATATCATTGACCAGATCCATTAAAGAGAAAGGTATATTTTCCAGCTGTATTGCACCCTTTTCAATTTTTGCAAGATCTAGTATGTCATTTACTAAGAAAAGGATGTTATTGGCACTTGAACTAATTGTTTTAAGGTAATGTTGTTGTTTTTTGTCTAGATGTGTTCCTGATAATAATTGAGACATTCCAACAACAGCATTTAAAGGCGTACGTATTTCATGGCTTGTATAAGCGAAAAAATCCTCCTTTTCTTTTCTAGATCTATTAGCTTCATCAGTTGCTGCTTTAAGTTCAATATTAATAGATGATTTTTGTCGGTACGCATAAAGCATAAAAACAGAGAATAAAAGAAAGATAATCAAGAGAACAGTAATAAAAAAGAACCTAACGTTACTTATTTCTTTCTCTCTTTTCTCTTTTTCTTCAACTAATAAAAGGGCTTGTTTCTTTTTAGCTAACTCTAATTGAGTTTCTAGTGCATTGATTTCTCTAACATCTTTTATTGCTGTATAATATTGCAGAAATTCATAAGCCCTTTTATAATCTCCTTTTGATTCATATACTTTTGAAATGTTTTCATACCCTTTTTTAATGAACTCTTTATAGCCAATTTTTTCTGCAAGACCTAGGCTATTTTTCATATATAATAGAGAATTGTCATGATCCTCTAGTGTTTCATAAAGATTACCAATTTCAAAACAAAGAAGTGTTTGATTTTTCAGGTCATTAATTTTCTCATATGCCTTAAGAGATTGTATTAATATTTGAGTGGCTGTATTGAATTGATTCGATTTTACATATGACATTCCTAAGCTATATGAAATTTTTGCCTTAAGTGAGGTTTCATTAGTTAAGCTTATTTGTTCATTGGATAAAATGAGATATTGTAAAGAAAGATTTTGGTTCCCTACTTTATCTTCGAGTTTTCCTAATGAAAGATTTGATAACGACTGGGTAATTAGGTTTTTAGTCTTCATCCCTATTTGAAGAGCTTTCTCATATTGATTTCTTGACCTTTTTTCGTCACCAATTTCCCTATATACATCACCTATATAAATATTGCTTATTGCGGCACCTTTTAGATCTGAGTATTGTTTGTTGATGTTTAATGAATTAATAAAAGACTCTAAAGCCTGATCATAATTATTATTAAGCATATTAATTTTCCCGATCTGATTAAGGGAGTTTGCCTGGTCTTTATAGGATTGAGATTCTACACTTTTTTTATAAGCAGACTCAGCATAGCTTAGGGCTTTTTCTAGGTCTTCAGCTGAATATAGCTTTGAAAGTTCTAAGGAAATTAAAATAGTAGCTGAAACAGAGCTTTCGTTTTTTAGTTTCTCTTCAAGTGTATTGATTTGTGTTACTCTTTGTGAAAAACAAAGGCTAAATGAGCATAAAAAAAAGAGAAAAAAAAAGAGATATGAGCTATAAAATTTCATGTATTGTAAAAGTACAAATTTTCAAACAGTAGGATTTAAGGGCTTTTAATGAGCTTAATTAATGCTATACTTTGGACATAAAAGTTCAAAAAGAAAACAAAAGCAATAACCTTTTGAGCAGTTACGTGTAAGACCAAGGATTGATAATTAGTTTTTGGCAAGGGTCCAAATTCAATTAGAAGATTGTATGTAAATAGCGTTAGTGTAAAAGCTAAATAACTATAGAACATTTTTTTATTCATTAATGGATGGTAATGGATAGAGAGTGTTTGTAGCAAGCTTGATATAAAAAACAGATAGAATGAAAGCTTTACACAGAGTAAATGATAAAAAATGGTAGAGGGATCTATAGAAAAATATCCAATACCTATAAAAGCTATAGCGGATATCATAACAAACAAAGAGCTCGCCAATGTTAACTTAAAGCTTTTATTAGGGGAGTTGAAAAAAAATGGAAGTGCTAGAAAATACACAACAAAAGAGGTGCTGATTAAGTAGATACTTGATTTAAAAAGAATTTTTGAAATAGAATTATCTATTCCAAGATAGGTTTTTTCACGCCCTAGATTACTTAAAAAGTTTTCAAAAAATTGATAATAAGTAGCATGATGATCAAAAATAGTACCTCCCGGATAAAGAAACATTGCAATAATCAGAAATAAAATTGCGAATGATAAGACAACAGGTAGCTGAACAACGAATATTTTATTTTTCATCATTTTAAGTTAGAAAACTTATTTAATGAATATAAATCTAATTTATTGTATAAAATTATGCTTAAATTACAATAGACACCCTTAATGATGAAAACAAAATTACTTTTAGCAACTGCATTTATTTTCAGCAATTTAATCTTAGGATACTCTCAAGTTTATGATTGGACAGCACAAATAGGCGGCACTAATGATGTTAGGTCTAATGCTGTGGTCTTTGATTCCCACAACAATAGTTATAATGTTGGATTTTTTAAAGGAACTATTGATTCAGATCCAGGGATAGCAGTTACAAATTTAGCTTCAAATGGAAATAAAGATATTTACATACAGAAACTCAATGAGCAAGGAGATTTACTTTGGGTTAAACATATAGGGGGCTCTTTTGAAGATGAGGCAACTGCAGTTGCAATAGATCAATTAGGCAATATATGCATTACAGGTTTTTTTCAGGACACAATAGATTTTGATCCGGGAGTAGGGGTACATAATTTAAATTCCTATGGAGATTTCGATGCATTTGTACTAAAAATGGACTCATTAGGAAATTTTATCTGGGCTGGCAATATAGGCGGTATTTCTTGGGATAAGGCTACGGACATAGCGGTTGACCAAAGCAACAACATTTTAATTACTGGCTATTTTTTAGGCTTAGCAGATTTTGACCCTAATAGCGGAGTATATAACATGAATTCACAAGGAATGGGGGGATTCAATTCCTTCATCCTAAAGTTAAATATGAATGGAAATTTTAGTTGGGCAAAAAAAATAGGAGGAGATAATCAATCTCAAGGTTATGGAATAGCTACAGATGCTAATGGCAATGTTTATTCTACTGGATATTTTAAGGGAACCTCCGATCTAGATCCATCTGGTAATGATTATGATGTTATAGCTTTAGGAGATAAAGATATCTATGTTCAGAGGCTAGATCCTAACGGTTTTTTTCAATTAGGCGCAAGTGCTGGTGGTTCGGGTGGCGATATAGGATATGATTTAATTGTAGATGAAAATGAAAACAGTTATGTTACAGGATATTTTAATGGTAGTGTGGATTTTGATCCTTCTGCAGCTTCATTGATTATTAATAGCACAGGAGGACATGATGCATTCGTTTGGAAAATAGATCAAAATGGACAATTAGATTGGGCCCATCATTTAGGAGGTTCTGGACTAGATAGGGGAGATGCTATAAACATCGACACTTTGGGCAATATATACACAACAGGAATTTTTATAGGCACTGCAGATATGGACCCATCCACAAACACTTCATCACATACTTCTTCAGGCTCCTATGATGTTTTTATTCAGAAAATGGACGTTACTGGACAATATTTATGGTCAACTTCTTTTGGTGGTGCTGGATGGGATGCACCAAATTCAATTGACATTAATGAAAAAGAAGATATAATTACAGCAGGATATTTTGAAGGATCTGTAGATTTTAATCCAGGATTAGGTGTTGATGTAATAAATAGTATAGGAGGAGATGATGCTTTTTTACATAAAATGATATTGTGCAGCCCTTCTTTAACAGTAACAGCTTGTGAAAGCTATATTTCTCCTAGTGGATTATACACGTGGGACTCATCTGGAATATATTACGATACTTTGGCTTATCATTTCAATTGTGATAGCATAATTACCATTGACCTTACTATTCTTAAAGCAAGTTATGATTCAGTTTCGGTCAGCTCATGCGGTTCATTTATTACACCGTCTGGTTCAGTTTTTACATCTACTGGAACATATACTGACACGATCACTAATCATTTAGGGTGTGATAGTATCATTATTTATGATCTGGTGATATTTCCCTCAACTTATGATACCATTTTAATAACTAGTTGTAATGAATATCAAGCCCCTTCAGGCATTATTTTCAATAATTCTGGATGGCATACAGACACGATTATCAATCAGCAAGGATGCGATAGTATACTTAATATTGATTTAACGATCCTTAATGAAAGCAATTCTAGTATTGACACATCTGTATGTTCTAATTTTCTTTCTCCTAGCGGAAATTATAGCTGGTCTTCATCTGGAACCTATCTCGATACTTTATTAAATGCAATTGGCTGTGATAGCATCATACAGGTCAATTTAACAATAGCCAGCCCAAGTGACTCGATTATTAACAGTAATAATATATTGATAGCATATACAGACTCTGCCAATTATCAATGGTTAGATTGTGATAATAATTTTTCTCCAATTGTTGGAGAAATAAATCAGACTTATCAGCCAACTCAAAATGGTAATTATGCAGTTGAAATCATTATTAATAATTGTACAGACACCACTAATTGCGCGTTAGTTACATTGTCTGCTATTAATGGAGAAAGTGCAGATTCAGAAATATTGGTGTTCCCAAACCCAACCGAAAATTGGATTAAAGTAAACATTGATGAACAATGGCCAATTAAAATTGAATTGTATGATCAATTAGGAAGACAATTGCTGTCTACCTCAAATCCTATTCTTTATATAAATGAATTTCCTAAAGGAGTTTATTTTTTAAAAATTCGCTATCAAAATAAAATTAGCTTAGTTAGAATTATAAAGCAATAGAACTCCCCTTATTTGTATCTGTCTATATTTTAGTTAATTTTAAGGATGATAAAACCCCGAATAATCATATTATTTGCCTTAGTGGCCTTTATTTTTCAAGGGGGGGTTTCGCAAACAACTGTTCAGCTATTCATTGAGGACTTCAATAATTTCAATACAACATTTAATTTAAACTCAGGTTCTATTGGATCAAATAATGGTTCTAATAAATGGATCATTAATAGTGAGTATGATGGAATGGGGGTAAAGCCCAATACAACAAGCCAGGATAGTACATATGGCGGAACTATAAGCTTTGCGCCTTACAGCGGATATGCCCACATTCATGATTCAGTGATCGTTTCTACCGTAAGCAATTCAAATTACGATAATTTGGCGGGGGCAGATCGTTTCATGGAAATGTCTGATGGAATCTGCACAAAAGGCATTTCAAATGTTGAGCTTTCATTTTTCTATATTGGTGAGGGTGGCCCTGGAGATTATGGGGAGCTATATTATCATATTGGTACTGGCAATTGGATTCAAACTGGAACTAGCCAATATAAAGGGAAAAATAAGTGGAAATTTGAGGTAGTAAGCAATCCCGATTTTGATAACGTTGAGAATTTAAGATTTGGTTTTAGATGGGTCAATGATGCCTCTGGTGGAGCAGATTCTATTGCTTTTGGGATAGATGATATTCAAATTGTAGGAACATATGATAGTATTTCAAGCCCTGTTGATATCAATATTACATATGTAGATCCTATTGTATGTCCTGGTGATAATTTATTGCTGTCATTTGAAATTACCGATACTTTATGTGATGGCTCCTATCATATTGAAATGTCTGATGCGGCTGGAAATTTCAACCCTCCCTTTTCTTCATGGATCGTTAATTTAAATTATCCCGCTACCACATCTACAGTAGCACTAGGTATACCATTTACAACCCCCCCAAGCCCATGCTATTTATTTAGAGTAAGAAGAATTTCACCTCCCCCATTTATAACAGGAAATGTAAGTGGATGTGTAGAAGTGGATAATTGTCCTAATGTAATCAGCACTATTGATCCTCCTGCTGTTACTTTAGACACCAATGCAGTTTGTATATATAGCGCTATTGATGTTCCATTTTGGTCAACAGGGGTTTACAATCCCAATAATGTATACATAGCACAACTTTCCGATTCATCAGGGAGTTTTTCTAACCCATCGATTTTAGGAACCTTAGTTGATAATACAACATATGACCCAACTCTTGTTCCGTCTCCTGGAATGGTAAGCGGATCTATTCCAGTAGTTCCTGAAGGCTGTGGTTATTACATAAGAGTGCTTTCTTCTAGTCCTGGAACTATAGGCCAAATGTGGGGGCCATTCTGTATTCAGGAATGCGATATTAGTTCAAATAATTGCGCAGGATTAACTGCATGTCCTGGTGACTCAGGAATTTCATATTCAATACCTATTGACATTAATACTTGGGATACGCTTACTACCTATTCTTCAGGAAATACTTTTAGCGTTGAGGTGCTCGACATGATGTCTTTTTCACAGATTAATTTAGGTGGACTAGGCACATTAGTGGATAGCGCTTCATCATCTTTAATAGTGAATATTCCACCATGCGATAGCTTGCCGTTGTTAGGGTTAACAACAATGGGTTTTCCTGGCGGAGCCTTTTACATGAGAGTTGTTGCAGATAGTGCTTCCAATATGGAACAATCCTTAAGCTGTATTTCTCATCTTTCTATTGGATGCCCACAACAAATACCTTATACTATTCAACCAGCATTTCCATGGTCTACATTAGACGACACAATACTTTGCGTTAACAACCCCATTTTTGTAAATGTATCCCCATATAATCCGTCTTCAGATTTCATGTATTATATTAATGGAAGTCCTATTGCACCCAACAATCCTCCAGTGATGCTTGGTGTGTATTGGACGCAAACAGGAAATGCAACATTAACGATAGAAGAAACAAGCTTTGGATGTTCTGGACCTATTTCGAACCCATTTGAAATTGATATTATTGAAGCACCCCAAACTATGATTATCGGCTTAGATACAGCTTGTATTGGAGATACACTAGATTACTTAGTGCAGTTTTATAATGGCACTTATTATGACTGGAATCCATCTATTGGTGGCACTTTAATAGACACAGGAAACAATCAAATCAGTTTATTATGGGATACTCTTGGGACATTTACTATAGAAATTAATGCATTGAATAAATGTGGTAATAGCTCGAGTTCCATGAATGTGAGTGTTGTAGATCAGTTTGGTGTAAATATCCTAGGAGACACTATTGGATGCGAAGGAGATTCTCTTTTTCTATATGCTGACGGAGAAGGTAACTTTACATGGAATAATGGTGGAAACTCAAGTCAGCTATTGGGTATTTTTACTCTTGGTGATACAATGGCGAGTGTAGAAACAAGTAATCATTGTGGAGTTTTCGATGATTCAGTTTCTTTAGTTGTCATACCTACATCACTACTAGAGTTAGGCAGTGATACATCTATTTTTGCTGGTGAATCTATTGTGTTAAATGGAGCTGGAGGCTCCACCTATTCGTGGTCTCCATCAGAAGGTTTAAGTTGTGATAATTGCCCTAATCCAATAGCCAGCCCTACAGAAACTACTACATATACAGTGATTGCAGATTCTGCAGGGTGTCTAAGTATTGATGAGATTACAATTACAGTAGAGGTTTCAGGAGATGTGTTTGTACCTAATTTGTTTTCTCCAAATGGTGATAATAATAACGACCTATTACATATATACGGATGGAGTGTAGATGAAATTGATTTTAGGGTCTATGATAGATGGGGGGAATTAATTTTCCAATCAACTAATCCTAACTTATCAACTCCAGGTTCGCCAACCTGGGGGTGGGACGGCACTTTTAAGGGTGTAGAATTAAATTCAGCAGTTTTTGTTTATACTCTTGAAGTGACATATATGGATGGAAGAGAGCAAGTGCAACATGGCAATATAACTTTAATTAGGTAATGAAAAAGTGTGTAGTAATAATAGGTTTGTTGTTGGCTATTGGGCTTAATGCACAAGATATTCACTTTTCGCAATTCTTTAATGCGCCATTAAAATTAAACCCTGGAAATGCTGGAGCATTTCGGGGGGATCTTCGGGTTATAAGTAATTACAGGAATCAATGGTCAAGTATAGATTCACCATATAGAACCTATGGATTCTCAGTAGATGTACCTGTGTTTAAATACAAGTGGAAAAACAGCTTCTTGGGAGTTGGACTGGATGTTTATAATGATCGTGCTGGAGATTTGAATTTAGGTTCTACTCAAACTGATATTACTGTTTCTAATGTCCTTTCATTAAGTAATGAGATTACTATGTCTGTAGGTATTCAGACAACATTTAATCAATACAACATGAATTATGGCAATGCAATGACAGGGTCACAATTCATTGGAGCTGGATACAATCCCACTATTCCTACAGGTGAGCCAGGATCATTTGAGCCATTTTCATTTTTTGATGTAAGTACTGGAGCTACCTGGAATTATGCTTCAGGAGAATCGAATATAGCAGCAAACGACATGTTCATTATTAACTTAGGGGTCGCTTTTTTTCACCTGAATAGACCGAATTTAAATTTTAATGCTCCAGACAGGCTATTTCCAAAGATTGTAGCGCATGGCAACATGAATATTGGAATTAGGTATTTTAAGATATCAGTTATGCCTTCTTATTTATTTATGATGCAGGGACCTTTAAAGGAATTTTCATTTGGAACATTAATAAGATTAAATTTAAGAGAAGAATCTCGTCATACCGGCACTATAAGTGAGGCATCATTGTTGTTTGGCACCCATTATAGGTGGAATGACGCAGTAATTCCTTCTTTCGGAGTAGACTTAGGAGATTATATGTTGTTGCTAAGCTATGATCTAAATACTTCTAAATTAGCAGTTGCTACTCAAGCAAAAGGAGGGTTTGAGATTACTTTAAGATATAGGAACCCAGAATTATTTGTAAAAGGGGCATCAGCTTCTTTGAAACCAAAGTTTATGTAAAGAGCATTAATGATGCTTCATTCTTGTAGAGATGGATATTCTTCTAAGTATCGTTTATATTATTGCACTACTATTTATTATTAAAAAGTGGTCATTTTTTCAAAATTCAGGCATTAGATTCCAAAGTATTTCTGCTATTTTCCTTATAAAGATTTTATTTTCATTTTTGCTATATTTTATATATGATCAATTTTATGGTTATCAAAGTGATTCTTATTACTTTTTTAATGATGCCCAGATAATTTACAAGGAATTAAAGAATAACACAGCAGACTTGTTTAGTATTATTACTTCTATTGGATATTCAGATTTCGAACATGAATCAATTTTAAGAGAAACCTCTTTTTGGTATAAGAAATATGATTATGGGCTTTACAACGATAACAGAACCTTGATCAGGTTGAATTTAATTTTTAGTATTATTTCCCATGGATCTTACCATATACACTCCATATTTATGTGTTTTATTACCCTTATTGGGTTTGTTGGAATTTATAGGGCTTTTTGTAGCTACTTGCAGCAAATTAAAAACTTACTTTTTTTTGCTGTTTTTCTTGCACCTAGTGTTTTGTTTTGGGGGTCAGGGATATTTAAAGAAGGAATTTTAATCTTTGCTCTAGGATTATTGTTTTTTAGTTTACAAAAGATCTACTCCAATAATTATTCATTAAAATCTATTATCATATTATTTTTCACAATAGGTATTCTGTTAGTTACAAAAATTTATTTTCTTCTTGGCTTAATACCATTTTTAATTTTGTTCTTTCTTTTTAGAAATAGCAATAAACATTTAATCATCAAGATTTTGGGGATACACATTGTATGTGTGTCAATTGCATTTAGTCTTAAATACATTGATAACTCTTTAGACATTCCTCAATATTTCGTAATGAAGCAAGGAGATTTTATTAATGTTGCCAACGAGCAAACCTCCAAAAATTTTATAGATTTTCAAAAGCTAGAGAATAATTTAGGGGCATTTATATTGGCTAGCCCAAAGGCTATATTGAATACAACTTTTAAGCCATTTCTATGGGAATCAAATAATAGCTTGGCAATTTTAAGTTCAATTGAAAATGTACTATTATTACTTATTCCTTTAGCCCTTATTTTCTATACTAGAAAAATCAACTCTACACAAAAATTCTGGATATACGGCTTATTATCATTCGTCATGCTTTTATTCATAATTATAGGACTTACAGTTCCAATTTCAGGCGCAATAGTTCGATATAAAATGCCATTGATTCCTTTTATACTAGTGCTGTTCTTATTGTTAATGGACCAAAATAAAATAAGAGAATTAAATTGGGTAAATAAAATAATAAACCTTAAAATTTAATTATTTAGGACGCCCTCTTTTTTAAACCATTCAAGAGCATCCTTAATAGCAACTTCAGTAGAAGTGAAATTAATTTTAAGATCTTTTTTAGCTTTCTCATTTGAATAAAAGCTATTAATGATAATTAGCTTAGTGTTGACCGAAGATAAATTTATAGGTCGCCTAAACCATCTAATAAAGTCTCCAATATACCCTAATGTCAGTAACAGTACTTTTGGAAGTTTAATTAGTACGGGGTGTTTGCTGTTTATTTCATTGACTAATTTAAAGAATGCTTTATAAGACATATTTTCGTTTGCAAGAATATAATTCTCTCCATTTTTTCCATATTTAAGAGCATTAACTATAGCGTTTGATACATCTTTAACATGAATAAAATTTTTACCGCCTGGCGGATAGAAGATTATTTTTTTATTGGCAAGCAATATTATTTTTCCAGAGCTTGGCTTAGCATCATAGGCACCTATCATGAAAGTAGGGCAGATAGATACAATATTAAGCTCTTTAGTATTATTAATTAATTGCTGAGATTCATACTTACTAATAGCATAAATAGAATTAGTAAATGGTTTCTTTTGTTGAATAGTTTCATTCCCAAGATTCTCAATTGATCCATACCCAAAACTATTTGCAGTTCCAATATAAATGAGCTTTTTAATCTTGTGTTTTTTACAGCATTCAATAATATTTTTGGTACCCTGAATATTTACAGGATAATAGTCGGATAGAGATAATAAACTTTGAGATGTATTGGCTGCGGCATGCAGAACATAGTCACAACCTACAAATGCATTTTCTATAGAGCTTACATTTGTAATATCACCCTCAATGAACACTAGGTTTTTATGCTTAAAAGGAATGAATTTGTTTTTATTTCGAAGTAATGCTTTTACATTAAAGCCTTTCTCTAGCAATAATAAAATTGTATTTGTTGCCAATAACCCATTGGCGCCTATTACCAGAATATTCATATTTGAACAAAGGTTATGATTATATGTGAAATAGACTTAAAGCGCAGGAATGGTTATTTTAACCAGCACTTTGCTATTGTCTCTATTTTTTTGAGAAAACACATCAAAATCATTAGAAAAGATGACGGTTTTTCCAATAAATACATTTTTTTTATAGGTGAAATTTATACTCACCTCTTTCTTCGTTCCTTTAATTGAAATATCACCGTTCATTAGAAAACCTTTTTCAGTTTTTTTTATAGAGTTGCTTTTAAAATCCAATGTTGGATACTTTTTGGCATTAAACATGTCTTCTTGTTGAAGATGATTGTCACGCATTTTATTATTGGTTGTTAAAGTTGTTACATCAGCAGTTCCAACAAAAGAAGCAATACTAAGGTTTTTAGCATCAAAAACTATTGTTGCTTTTATCCCTTTAACCGTACCAATAGTTTTTTCTGAAACAAAATTAAAATCAACAATAGCATTATCATGGTCTATTTTAAGTGTTTGACCTATTGATAATAAGGTAATAAAAAGAGAAATTCCTAAAGTAAAAAATTGTTTTTTCATGATATTAGTTTTAAAATATGATAAGTTAAAAATGTCTTGATATTGTAAATCCGAATCTAAATTCCCCATCTAACCAGCTGCTTTTAGTATAAGGAATAAATTGTCCTTCTCCTATACCTCTTGAATTCGTAAAATTTAATTGAAATACATGTGCATGTGTTTTTATTTCCACACTAAAGGCCAATGGGTTGAGGTATTCGGTATAATTTATAATATTTGTTTTTCTCATAATATGATAGTACTCAGCTACCAAGCTTACTTTTTTATACAGCTTAACCTTTGTCATAGCTCCTATAACAAAGTTGATATTTTGATCTTCAAAAAGAACATAGTTACGATGAAGTAATCCAGGTGCTAATTGTATTGTAATTAGGTTCTTCAAATTATATGCCAAAATCAATTGTGAGTAATAAGAGAGTCGATGAGAAAACTGTTGAAAAGAATTAATAGCTGATGAGTCTAATGACACCGCCATTGAAGTAGCAAATATTGAAGAGCTAAAACATAAAGAAAAAGGGATTTTTTTTGACTGGTCAAGAATTTTATATTTAGCCAACCCATCCCAGACTTCTGTTAAAGGAAATGCCCCTTTACTTCTTCCGGCACCAACCATCAATTTATCTGTAATTCCATACTCTAAACCAATTCTTATGTCTGTTGAATTGTCAAACCCAAACAATGTTCTTCCTGCATTTGGAACAGCAATACTTCCAAACCTATGTGAAATTCTTAGGTCTAGCGTTTTCTCCTCTAGTACTTCAACTGAATGCCCATTGACAACCCTGGTGTCATTAAATGAAGGGTTTAAAGTAAAGTTGTCTGAATCATCTCCAAAATCCCAGTCTTCCTGAGATATATAAGGGGAAGTCAAAAAAACAAAGAAAAATAATCCTTTAAAAAGTTTCAGCATATAGGTTTAATTCTTAGTTTAAAGAACTAAATTTAAATAAATTTATCAGCAAATGAGACCCCTTAGAATAATTATCTTATTTTTTCTAAGCTTTGGCTTTTTTACTTTTTGCAATAAGGATAAAGCCATACAAGTTGAACCATGTAATGTTTTAGGATCTAGTTTTAGTCAGGATATTCTTCCTATTTTTGAATCTAATTGTACAGTTTCTGGATGTCATGACGCTGCTACTAATTCAGGCGGTTTTACTTGGGATTCCCATAGCATAATTTCATCAAATATAGATTACATATTACACGTTATAAACCATGATCCTGGCTACCCCACAATGCCTAAAAACTTACCAAAGTTGAATGACACAATCATCCAAAAAATTCAATGTTGGGCAGATAATGGTGCTCCAGATAATTAAAGAAAACAATGATAAAAGTTGAAAAAATATTATTTGCCTTCATGATTTTATGGAGTACAATTTCAAATGCTCAGAACAATAAAAAAGTTTTAATCATAGGCATTGATGGTTGTAGGCCTGATGCACTTCAAATTGCAAATACACCTAATCTAGACAATTTAATTAGTAATGGAATTTATAGTCCAGATGCTTTGAATGATGATATTACCATAAGCGGACCGGGCTGGTCTGCCAACTTATGTGGCGTTTGGTCTAATAAGCATCAAGTAACTGACAATACATTTTTTGGTGATAATTACCTTAACTATCCACCTGTTACTAAATATATTGATGATCAGAGTAGTAATTTTCATACGGTATCAATATGTAACTGGAATCCAATAAATGATTATATAATAGGAAATTATGCTGATTTTAAATTGAATGTAAGTTCAGATCAAGACGTTAGTGATCAGGCATCAAATTATATATCTTTAAACGATCCTGATTTTATGTTTTTACATTTTGACGATGTTGATCACGCAGGACATTCTTATGGTTTCTCTCCAAATATTCCAGAATATATTTCAGCAATTGAAGGAGTGGATTTCTATATTGGACCTATTATTCAAGCGATTTCACAAAGGCCAAATTATACCAACGAGGATTGGCTTATACTAGTTACTACTGATCATGGTGGACTTGGATATTCGCATGGGGGAAATAGCATGGAGGAAGAAAATGTTTTTGTAATAGCAAGTGGTAATTCTATCCCTACTCAAGTAATTTATAAAGACAGCTCTGTTGTTATTGATAGCGCTATAAATTGTTTAGGAGATACTGTGGATCTACAATTTGATGGTTCAGATGACTATGTTCAGATTAATCCTAATGCTGTTTTTGATTTTGGAGCATTACAAGATTTTACAATAGAATGCAGGGTCAGGACTAATATTAGCGCAGATGTCGCGATTGTTGGCAACAAAGATTGGTTATCAGGTAATAACAAAGGCTTTGTGTTTTCTTTTAAATACCCGTCTGGGCCTGAATGGAAAGTGAATATTGGAGACGGATTCAATAGAGCGGATATAAATACAGGAGGGGCTATCGCGGACGATCAATGGCATACGTTAAGTGTCACTTTTGACAGAGACGGATTCATGAAAACTTATCAAGATGGTATTCTGCTGGATTCGGCAGACATATCTTCAGTTGGTGATATTTCTACAGGTCAAGGGTTATTTTTTGGCTCAGATATTTATGGAGATTACGATTTTACCGGATCTCTTGCAGAGGTGAGAATATGGGATAATATATTAGATAATTCTAGTATAATGACTTGGCATTGTAGTCATTTGGACAATACCCACCCTTATTATAATAATTTAATAGGATACTGGAAACTAAATGAAGGCACTGGAGTTAATGCGATAGATTATTCTAGCCTTTTAAATAATGGAAATATTAATGGCGCTACTTGGAACTTTGCAGATTCAATTATTTTATATGACTTTAGCTCAACGCCAAGGATTGTAGATGTTCCTGTTACTGCATTAACTCATCTTTGCATCCCTATTGATAGTATCTGGGATTTAGATGGAATTAGCCTTATCCCAGATTGTTTACCATCGGGTAATAAAGAAGAGATTGATTTATTTCAATCGTTTGAGATATTCCCTAATCCAGCCATCGAAATAGTGCGATTTAAATTCATAGATAATTACCGGCACTTACCTATGAAAGTAGAAGTAATAGAATTAGCGGGTAAAACAATTAAGGAACAATTTATTTTAGGTGAAGAATCTATTTTAGATGTTTCAGATATAGAAAGTGGAGTTTATTTAATTAGGATAAAACAGAAGGATTATTTTGTCACTAAAAAGGTAATAATTAATAGATGAAATTTAAGAATCGATTCTCCTTGTTTATTTAATCATCACTTTTCATACTCTTTGCAGATCTAGCTACTATATATTGTACTAATGACATAGGAAGCAATTTAATTGCTCTTAAAGATAATCGGTTCTTAAATCCAGGCAAAATTACCGCCTGACCTTTTAAGTATTTATAGATGCATAAAAGAATATATTATTAATATAATCTCCCAGAGTTCATATTTTATATTTTTTAATATTTAAAGTTTTAGATTGATTTATATCTTTAGTGAAGACTAAGAAATTATTGTTTTTAATTACATCAATGCTTAAATAAATGAAAACCTTTCAAAGTAAAATAACATTTAAAAAATTATTTTGGTTTTATATTGCATCAATTTCATTATTGCTTTCAGGTTCTTTAGTTTCTAATAATCACTCATTATGGGTATTATTTATTTTGATATGGTGTAATATTTCTGGCTTGTTTCTGATTTATAAATTTAATGCTACAGTTGATCAGAAAGCCGAATTAAAAGTCAATATTCTTCGATTTTTCAGCTTTCCATCTCATTCAATTGTATTCATACAATTTATTTTTTTAGTAATACCATTTGCAGTATTTTTTTTAGAAAAGGAAGTGTTATGTATCCTGTCAATAGCTTCAATATTTGGATTTTTATATGCAATCAGATTAAAAAACATCTTTTTTGTTAAAAATGCACTTATTGGATTAGCGTGGGGAAGTCTTGTTCTAATAGGATCTAAAGATATGTTTCAAACGGATGTGATTTATATCTTCGTTTTCTGTTCATTGCAAGTGTTTATTGGAGGTGTTATTAGAGATGTTCCAGATTTGGAAATGGATAGATCAAATAATGTTATTACATTCCCAGTGCTAATCGGGGTTAAGAAGACGATTAATTTAATGCACATTATTAACCTTTCAACAGCATTTCTTCTTCTTCTATTTGCTGACAACTTCAACTATTTCATAGTTTTCCTGCTCCCTACTACATGGAGATTTTTTAATTTAGCGTTGTTAAATTCACATCCATATAATATAAAGTGGAGCCAATGGATGAATTTATTTACTTGTGTTTTAATTTTTTTAGTAACCTTATTAAATGTTTTCATTCTTAAATAGCTTTCAACCGATAGAGTTTGCATATGCCATTTTATTTTCAGCTACTTTATTTACTTTATTGTGGGGGTTTGATGCATTGACACATAAAAAGCTGGTTAAAATTGACATTACTGATAAAGAATTACAAACACATAGAAATATTTTACTTGTTTCTGTATTAATGGAAATTTCATTAGTGCTTATGTTTTGGAATCCACTGGTTTCATTGCCATTTTTTATTGCATTATTTCTTACTAGATTTTCACATGAGTTTATTGATGAATTACATTATCATACAGATAGGTGTGAACCATATGAAAATTATTTACATATAGGTATGTGGGTAAGTGTTTTAACAAAAACATTTGGAATGTTTATTTGGGGTTTTTTTTTCCAATATAAAGGTGTTATGGAATTGCCAATGTTTATTTATTTATGGGGTGCTATAGTTTTTACAGCTATGTCAATTATTGGGTTTTTCGAATGGAAAAGGTGAGTGTAGAAAAATTAA
>Ga0206679_10000480_pt1 | contig 32946 bp, 33 predicted proteins | sample M110012015metaG_FD_155464 | JGI IMG/M metagenome (GOLD analysis project Ga0206679, IMG submission 155464) | Ammonia-oxidizing marine archaeal communities from Monterey Bay, California, United States - M1 100m 12015 | ecosystem: Environmental > Aquatic > Marine > Intertidal zone | place: USA... | reverse complement strand
AGAAGAAAAGAAACTGGACGAATGATGCAAGTCACAACTGCTATCGATGGCAACTATATCAATAAACATGAAGGAGATGGTTTTATTGTATCAACTCCAACAGGTTCCACCGCTTATTCCTTAAGTTGTGGAGGCCCAATATTAAAACCAGATGTAGAAGCATTAATATTAGTACCTATTTGTCCACATTCACTTAATGATAGGCCTATGGTTATACCGTCTAATTCAGAAATCTTAATAGAACCAATTTTAGTCAATGAAGAAATTGCAGAAATTGCTCTAGATGGAGATTCTAATTATGAGATTAAACAGGGAGAAACAATTACAATTAATGCAACAAAGAGACCCATAAAATTAATTCATCCGGAAGATTATGATTATTTTGATGTGCTAAGATCTAAGTTGCTCTGGGGCTCTAATAAAAAGAAGAATTAAAAAAGGGAAATAACAGAATATGAAAAAATTGCTTTTATTATCTTTAGTTATTTTAAACATCTCGTGTGTTTATAGACCAAACTTACAGCAAGGGAATCTATTAAACTTAGAAAATCTAGATCGAATAGAAATAGGTATGACAAAAAGTCAGATTAGATACTTACTAGGTGGTCCTGTGATAGGAACCCCTTATGAATCTGAACGTTGGGATTACATATATTTATTTCAGCCTCGCATGAATACTGATAATAATGAGAGCCAACGTTATTGGTTAATAGTCAATTTTACAAATGGTTTAGTGTCATCAATAGAGAAAGACGTAGCGACTGAAGACAGTTAGTTTCTTTGTGATTTAATCTGTCTTCTAAAGGCTTCTATAAATTTTTCAATAAAAGTATTAATATTTTTTTTAATTAATAGAGCAATTAAAGGATTTAAAACTGTGTATTCCATTGAATACTTAATTTGAGTTGAGCTAGATGTTGTTTCACTGAATAACCAAAGTGCATTAAATTTACTAAAAGGTCCATCTATTAATTTCATTTGAATGCTTTCATTTTTAGTATTTTTATTTTTAGTACAAATTGAAATCTTCATCCTGTAGAAATCGAAATTTATTCTTGCAGTTATAATGTCATTGTCTATAGACATTATTGTGGTTGAAATACAGTAGGGTAAAAAATCTGGATAATGGTTTATATTTGCAATAACGCTGTAGATATTTTCGACAGGTTCATCTATATTTATAGTCTTTTCAAAGTATTCCAAATTTAAATTATCCCAATAAAATTTATCAATATTATGATTACTGCCAATGGTGCAATATATTTAGCAAGGAATTGCCAAATTCTATACTGAAGTATTGTTGTGTCTTGTAATTCTTTTTTAGATGATTTATTGCTCATAAACCAGCTAGCAAAAATAGTAAATAACAGTCCGCTAATTGGTAATAAAATATTGCTAGCAAAGAAATCAATATTATCAAATATCGTACCTTTCCAGAATGTAAAATTGGATAAATCATTAAATGATAAAATAGTAAATAAACCCATAAACCATATCAATAAACCCATTAAAATGGCTGCAGTTAAACGGTTTATTTTTGTACTTTCTATTAGCCAGGCAACCGAAGGCTCTATTAGACTGATTGCAGATGTTAGTGCGGCAAATGATATTAAAGCAAAAAACAAAGCTCCAAATAGAATCCCACCGTCAATTTGTCCAAATGCTAATGGCAGAGTTTGAAAAATTAAACCTGGGCCAGCAGCTGGATCTAAGTTATTCGCAAACACAATAGGAAATATAATTAAGCCTGCAAATAAGGCAATAAAAGTATCACACAGAACAATAATTATAGAGGTTTTAAAAATTGATTCATGATTTTGAAGATAAGCTCCATACATGACAACGCAGCCCATTCCTAAACTCAATGTAAAGAAGGCATGTCCCATTGCAACTAATATAGCTGAAGGTGTAATTATAGAAAAATCAGGCTTAAATAAAAAAGAGAGCCCTTCTGAGAAATTACCTTGAGTGACAGAATAATATAATAATATGACCATTATAATTAATAGAGAAGGCATCATAAAATAGACAGCTTTCTCAAGACCATTCTTTACACCTTTTGAAATAATTGTCACAGTTAGCGTCATGAAAACTGTATGATAGATTAATTGTTTTGATATAGACGCAGTCAATTGACTAAATACTGTATTCACTTCTATAGCATTGGTTTCTATAAATAATCCTTGCAGTGTTAGTAAGAAATAATGGAATGTCCAACCCGCAATAACACTATAAAAAGATAAGATTAAGAAACCAGCAAGCAATCCTATAAAGCCAACAATTTTCCAACCGCTACTGCCCGTTTCCTCTACACCTAATATTTTCATTGATGTGATAGGATTCCTTCTACCTTTACGTCCAATCATAATTTCAGAAATCATTATAGGTAATCCAATAGAGAAAATGCATATCAGATAAACTATAACAAATGCACCTCCACCATTGACTCCTACAATATAAGGAAACTTCCAAATATTTCCTAAGCCAATAGCTGATCCACTAACAGCTAGTATAAACATAAGCCTTGAAGACCAATGTCCATGAAGAGATTTTCTTTCTATATTAGAGATATTTTTATTCCTTTATCAATAAAAGATATAATTAGAACTGCAAGGTTAGTTTAAGCATAATTAAAATAAACATAATGGCAACAACAATTACGGATAATAGAAAAGCATTATTTGATTTTTTCATAGAAGAAAAAATTGAAGCTGGTCTGGTACTTAAAGGTTGGGAAGTCAAAAGTCTAAGGGCGAATAGAGGGAACATTAAAGAAAGTTATGCAATTTTAAGACAAAATGAAGTCTTTCTTATAGGTGCTCACTTTTCACCATTACCTAACGCTAATATCTTGGATGAAGAAGAAGTGACCAGAACCAGAAAACTATTACTAAACAGTAGGGAGATATCTAAAATAAGCACCTTTATTCAGCAAAAAGGTTACACTCTTATTCCACTTTCCTTATATTGGAAAAGAGGCAATGTAAAAATACAGATTGGTTTAGCAAAAGGTAGAAAAAAGCAAGATAAAAGAGCATTAATCAAAGAGCGTGACTGGAAACTTGATAAAGAAAGGCTTAGCAAGCAGAAATATAATAGATGAAAATAAAGCAAACATTCAGCCTCTTTTTTTTAGTTTTGTTATACCAACAATCCTTACTTGCTGAACACATATGTCATACAGAAGTAGATGACCTTGGAAAAGAAATTCCTATGATGATGGACATGTCAAATATGGATCTGAAGTTTAATCAAATTAAACAAAATTTACCCAATTTATCTAATCTTGATAATTTACAGCTTCAAAAAATTATGAAATCTATGGGTCCTAATTATTATTGGCCCATAAACAATGGAAAATCATCAAAACATGGTGTCCTAATTATGGCGCATGGATATGGTTCTGATGGAGATTTAGATCTTTTTAATAGTTTAAAAAATTTCAACCCTAACTATGAAATTATACTAACAATGGGCATGAGCATGATGACTTCTAAGCATGTTATTTGTTCAGTTCAACGATTAATGAATAGTGGTATTGAATCAATCTATATTGTTCCAATTAGTAGTACTCCATATAACACCCTCGTAAGACAATGGAGATATATTTTTAATATGGAAAAAAACTATTCATATGCTGATGTAGATGTTTTAGCGTCTAATACATTTAAATATATAGAACCTATTAGTGATGATGCAATAGCTAAGGAAATTATTTTAGAGTACGCAAACGAAATTAGTACAAATCAGGAAAACGAAGTCGTTATAATCATTGCACATGGACCCGTGAGTCAAGCTGATAACGTACAAGAATTATTAATTATGAATAATATAGCTGATTATATTTCCAATAATTCTAATTTTTCTGAAGTTAGATCATTTACATTGCAAGACGATGCAGGCAAGGCCATAAGAGACAATAATATTAATAATATTAGACAGTATATTAAGAACTCATCAATGCAGGGAAAACGTGTTCTGGTTGTATCTAATCTCATGTCTGGAAAAGGAATACAAAAAAATATAGAAAAGGATCTGAATGGCCTTAATTATACCTTTAACTCAAAAGGACTTCTTACTCATCCAAAATTTAAAATTTGGATTGAAGACTCAATTACAAAATAAAGTAAATATGAAACTTTAAACTTTGAATCCTTCTTGAGATAATTATTCTATATTATTAATAAAGGGGGCGACAAGGTTTCGACGTTGATACTGAAGTTTTATGTGCATGTCGAGGTTCAGGATCCTCGTTAAACAGTCTGAAATAACTTAGTTGCAAATAACGACAACTACGCACTAGCTGCTTAAATCCAGCTGGCATCAATACTTTTCTACTTGGAGAGACTTATTGATGACATTTAACCAAGATCGTGATTATTCTCTTTCTTGCAGATAATCATTAAACATAAGTCGAGAAATCGTTTAATAATAGCCTTCCTTTCGGCTTTTATTAAATTAAATAAAAAGAAGATCTGGATAAACATGTAGAGCATTTTATGAATGGTTAGCGGACGCGGGTTCGATTCCCGCCGCCTCCAGTGTTTAAAGACTAAAAAACTAACCCATTTATTGAGTAAAAGATTGGAAAAAGATAATATGAAAAATTATAAAGGACACAAATATGACTACTTTCTCTAGAAACATCAACTTACTAATACTATTTATATCACTAGCCATACCTTTGACATCATTTGCTAAATCTTCAGCAGAAATTGATGCGGCTATCGAAAGTGCTTTGGAAAGATTTTCAGAAGAGATTCAAGGTAGTGATTCCTATTTAGATGGTTCTAGAGGAATATTAGTTATCCCAAAAATGATCAAAGCAGGAGTAATTTTGGGAATGGAGTATGGTGAAGGAGCCTTAATTGTTGATGATGTTAAAGTACAATACTTTAGAGCATTTACAACCTCACTAGGTTTGCAAGTTGGAGTTGGATCAAAAGATTTAATAATCTTATTTTTTGATGATACTGCAATGGATGATTTTTTATACAGTTCGGGCTGGGAAGTTGGTGTGGATGGATCGATTGCTTTTCTTTCCATGGGAATTGGAGGATCTATTGATACCATAGAGAGTCAAGACCCAATCGTTGGATTTGTTTTTGGCCATAAAGGATTGATCGCTGGAATGAGCATGGAAGGAACGAAATTTACTAAAATATGGCCTAATGCTGACACAGATAATGAACAAGATGAAATTGATGAATTCAATGAAGAAGTAATAGAATAAAACATGCTTACTGCCCCTCTTCACTCACTGTTTTCAAGAAGACAATTATTTAAAAACACATCAACTGCTCTTGCTGCTTCCGCAGTATTTTTTCCTGGGAGAGACTTAATGGCAAACCCTGTTTTAGACTTCAAAGACCCATATGATAATTTATATGCTTTTGCTAAACTTTGGGGGAGTTATGATGATAAGCCTGTTTATGGTGGTTTTGACGGTATTCAATATGCAAGAATTGGTACTAATAGACTGATACCTCTATTCGGATATGTTGGATTCGGCAGTACTCAATCTAGAATAAATGATGATAAGACAGTCAATATTAGAGGATGTGAAGGCGGTTATTTCACGGATCTAAAAACTGGTAAAATAATTGACCATTGGAATAATCCATGGACTGGCGAAACTGTAGATATATTTCCTTTTGTTAGTAATAAAATGAGAGCCCACTTGACGGCTGAAATGCCAAAATTTGCTATGGGAAATATTAAAATCGATGAAGCAACAATTATGAATGAAGCTGATACATTAAACAGTGATGGTCCAATTCCATTTATTCTTCCCTGGAAAAAAATAGGTAATCAATATTTACTCTCATGGGATTATTGCCATGAATATACAAATCCTGTTAGCAAGGATAAATGGCCTAAAGCACATACTTCTGAAATTATTAATCCAACTGAGCATTTTAGTTTTTATACCCCATTTGATGAAATGAACGATAGATCTGTGCTTTCAGCATCATTTCATGCAGGGTTTATGAGAACTGCTCCTTGGTGGCCTTGGATGAAAATGGGACAATCAGATATCGATGGGTGTATGTTTGGTCGAATGCACAGTTATCAAATCACCGGAACACTTGATGATATTCCCATCGAGGTATTAAAAAGAGTGGAAAAAGATCACCCAGATTATCTAGAAAAACTTACTGGATGGGGTAATACTATACCAAGAGGGACTTGGGAAGCCTATGCTGAAGAGGTTTCACCAGAAATTATATAAATTGCTCATGAAGATAATCTCTAACCACATTACTCTTTGTATAATACTATTAAGTCTTTTTGGTTGTTCACAATCGCTAATTGTAATAACCAACATACCTTCTCCCTTAGTAGAGCAATTAGGTGATACCAAAGTCTTAGTTAAATACGATGAAAATATTATTAACTACCAATTTAAAAGCACAAATATTGAAGCAAATGAATCGCCTTGGGTAATAGAATTCAATGACTCACATAAAAAGCTTTTTGATCAAGTTTTAAACAGTTTCTTTAGTGAACTAATCCAGATAGAAACTATGGACGAATCATTGGATGACAGTGAATATATCAAAATAAATATAAAATTGGATAAATTTGAGTTTCTAACTCCTTCTTTAGCATCTAATGATAACTATTCTGTCTGGTTAAAATACACTATCGAAGTAAAAAATGAGAAAACAGAATATTCAAAAAAATGGGTTATAACTGGCTATGGAGAACAAGGAACTGCTTCACTAAATCAAAATAAGGCATTGATTAATGCAATAGATCTAGCAATTCGAGATACAGGAGCAAACTTAACAATTAAAATAGAAAAAGAAATGGACTTTATAATAGGCACAATTAATTAATGAAAAGAACTAATACATGGTTGCTTTTATTGCTAGGATTTTTCATTAGTTCTTGTTCAACGACAAGAGTCGATGAGGAGGTTAACTTACCTTTTGAATTGATTAAAGGACAATCCATAGTGATTCTTTCAGATAGTTATCATACTGGTAATAAGACTGAGTATGATTTTATGGAGTGCTTAAATAAAAATCTTAAACGAAAACAAAATAAGTTTAATTTGATACCAACAAATCAATTTAAAGATAATTTCTACCCCTGGTTCGAACCGAGTACAGCGCCTCAAAATGCTGAACAATTACCTAAGTTTTTAAACAAAGATATAATTCGAAATAAACTAGATGACTTAAAAATAAAATACATCATTAATATCACAGGAGAAACTACTACTAATTCAAGTTCTGGAGCTCTTTCTTGTGCAGCTGGTCCGGGCGGCGGGGGTTGCTTTGGTTTTGCTTGGTGGGATGATACTTCCTCTTACAAAGCCTCTGTTTGGGATTTAAATCAAGCAGTAGCCGTAGGAAATGTCTCAACCAGTGTCACTGGGACGTCTGTCATTCCAGCTGTAATAATACCAATACCAATACTAGCAAGAACACAGTCCAATGCTTGTGATGGGCTATCTGATCAAATACTTGCTTTCTTTAACTAAATAAAAAACTGTACAATAATCAAAAAAATATACGTATTGCTATACATATGATAATGAATGACTTTAAATTACTCTTAGTGTTGATTGTAGTGCTTTTTTCTCCAATCACATTAGCCAATGACTCAAATAATACTGTTCCTTCGTTATTGAGTAATAATCCTGAGCACAGTCATTTATTAAAGTTAATCACAGCAATATCTGAACAAGGTCACTTTTCTAAAGAAAAAATTACTAATGAGACTTCATATTTGATACTTAAAAGCTATTTAAATACGTTGGATTCCCGGAAAATGTATTTTGTGCAATCTGATATTAATTATTTCCAAAGATACCGTTATAAAATTGATGATGCTTTAAAAAATGGCAATCTAGAACCTATATTTGATATTTTTAGAATCTATAGGCTAAGAGTTCAACAACGCATTGAGTATTCCATGCAATCAATAGAATCAACTAACGATTTTTTAGCAAATGAAGAATATGATTTCAGTAAAAAAAACACACAATGGGAAAAAGATAACTCAATACTAGATCTATCATGGAATAAGAAAACGAAAAATGAATTACTCTCAATCGTGTTAGCAGGTCAAACAATTGAAAAAGCTAAGAAAACACTAAACAAACGATATTTAAAGTACCTCAGTCGAATCAATGATTACGATAGCGACGATGTTCTTGATATATTTTTAAACTCTTATGTCCATTTTTTAGACCCGCATTCAAATTACCTTAATCCAAACCGAGCTGAAGAATATGAAATTCAAACAACACTCTCATATCAAGGTATAGGAGCTAGTTTGGAACTCAACGAAGATTATGTTCAGGTTCAAGCAATCATTCCAGGAAGCCCCGCTTCTAAAAATGGAGAACTAAAACCTTTGGATAAAATAATCGGTATCCTAGACGATGAAAATAATAATCTTATCGATGTTATAGGCTGGGAGTTAGATGAAGTTGTAAAGCTTATCAGAGGTCCAAAAAATACAAATATAACACTTCAAATACTTCCCACTGGTTCAAATCCTGATGGAAACCCATATTTATTAACTCTAGAACGTGATGAAGTTGAATTAGAACAACAAGCAGCTTCAAGTTATATTGAGACCATAGAGAATACTGAAGGCACCTACTCTATTGGCGTTATAAAAATTCCTAGCTTTTATCAAGATTTCACGGCTAGAAGACGAGGCGATAAAGACTATAGGAGCACAACACTTGATGTAAAGAAAATAGTTAATAACCTCATTGATATCGGTATTGATGCTTTGACTATAGACTTAAGAGGTAATTCAGGTGGATTATTAGATGAAGCCGCTTCTTTAACAGGATTATTCATAAATGATGGCCCCTTGGTCCAATTGAAAGACACTAATGAAAATATTGATATTATTAATGATCCGATTCCAGGAACTATTTATGAAGGACCCTTAGTCGTGTTGATTGATCGATTTAGTGCATCAGCATCAGAAATATTTGCAGGTGCAATCCAAGATTACTCGAGAGGAATAATACTTGGTCAAAAAACATATGGAAAAGGAAGTGTTCAGAGCTTATATCCTTTGGATAAATATTCTCGTTTTACCTCAAAAAAAGGCTTTGGACAACTGACATTAACAGTGGCTAAATACTATCGCGTCACTGGAGTAGGCACACAAAATAAAGGTGTGGAACCTGATATATTATTACCATCATTTATCGATGAAAATTTAATAGGCGAGGAAACCAAAGAAAATGCACTTCCCTGGGATAAGATTGAACCATTAATATTTAGCAGTAATAATCCCTTGAGACAGTCAATACAATATATTGAAAATAGTTATAATTCTCGAGCAAAAGATAATCTACCCCTTGATTATTTAAAAGAAGACATTGAGCGTTCTTTTACACAAAGAAATAACTCAATTGTGTCTTTAAATATCAATACAAGAAATGCTTCAAGGGAACAAATACTTAAAGATAATAAAGACAGAAGAGCCATTAGACTGGATACCTTGGGTTATGAAGAAGAATCTTTCGATGATTTTAGAAATCAAACAATACTCAATGAAATTTATAATATGATTATCGATTATATTAATTATTTAAATCAAAATTCTCTAAACGATTCGCAAGACTTATTCGTTGAAGCATCTAACTGAAAGTTAATACTATCCTTTGGGCCAATTCTGATGGTGTATATCAATATTAAATGGATGGCTATGAGTGACTAATAAATGTTTATGTTCATGCTCATGTTCTTTGTCATCATTTTTAAATTCATGATGATGCTTATGATGTTCATCCTCATGTAAATGAGTGTGTGCATGTATTAATTCTTTATGTTCATGTTTAAGGGTGGTTGATTCTTCTTTAGGCCAAAATAAAATACTATAGATTAAACAAATAGTAATAATGGATGCTAGAAAAGCAGACGTAAAGCTAAATCCGAAAATCAAAGCCAACTGCCCTGCTGCTAAATATCCAAAAAACCAACAGATGTGTGATAAAGCAAATTGTGCTGAGAAATAAGCTGTCCTATCTTTTGGGTTAGAAGACATATTGACAATTATACCTGCTGGTATTTGAGACAATGAAAGACCCAACCCAGTAAAAAACCAACAAACCAATGAAGGTATCATTGATAGTTCTAATGACATAATGGCAAGAGACATGGCTGTAATAGAGACTCCGCCTTGGATAATAGTCTTATTCTCTAATTTTATTGAAAGACTGGGGTAAATCAATGCAGCAATCATGGACCCTGATCCTGATAGTGCAAAAAATATAGCAACTGTACTATCGACTCCACCTAGATAATCTTTTACATAGATAACCGTATTAACAATGATCATAGAGCTAGCACTGGCTATCCCAACATACAATATTAGTAACGATCTTAATCGAGGTGTTTTGAGGTAGGAAACAACTCCAAAAGTAATTTCATTCCATAAGTTACCAGTTCTTTCGACAGTCTTAGTTTTAGGAATTAAGGTTATTACGATAATCATTGCTGAAACAACAAAGGCAAAAGAATTTAAAATAAACAAGCTCGAAAAAGAGAAATACAATAACGCTATCCCTGCAAGAGTAGGACTAAGAAGAACTTCTAGATCATAGGCAAGTCTCGAATAAGACAAAGCTTTGCCGTATTGTTTTTCATCTTCTAGAATGTCTGGAATAACTGCTTGGAATACAGGCTTAAATCCTGCTGAAAATAAATTTAATAGGAATATTAAAATATAGATATGCCATATTTCACTTACAAAAGGCATCAATAAGACGATTAAAGCTCTAAAGATATCCATAACTATCATGAATTTCTTTCTGGCAAACCTATGAACTAAACCTCCAATAATTGGTGAAAAAAATATATAAGCAATCATTTTGCACGCTAAGGCAATACCAAGAACTGCCCCTGCATTACTACCTGACATATCATAAGCAAGTAAGGATAGCCCAATTGTTGATAGCCCTGTTCCAACAAGAGCTACTATCTGAGCTGTAAAGAGTTTCGCAAATGTGACATTATTTAAAGGATTATTTTGTTTCATTTTTCAAAGATTGATAATGTTGAATCATATTTAACCATTGATTTAAAACTGAATTAATTGCATATTTTTTATCGATAGTTTCGTTTTGTGTCTGTTTATAATGTCGTTCATTAAGTATCTTTGAAGGATGATTTTTACTTTCATTAATCATTTGAACTTCAATAATACTAGCGTCTTTATAAACTCTAAAACTTATTGTAAATGGAAAAACATGGACAGCAGAATGATGACAGACCCTATCATCATAGTTCATAGAACATTCAAATGTGAATCGAGATAATGGCTTAATAATAAGGTTTATGGATGGCAGATCTATATTGGAAATCAATAGTTCTAGTTGATTACCTTCCAGGTGATCTTTTATTTTCAATTTATCAAGAGGTATTAAAATTGTTGTCTTGAATAGTTTATAGTTTGTTTCATAAAGTTTATGGAGTTCACTAGCCTTAGCAGCAAGGTTTGAGTTAGTATTAGGTTGGACTTGTTTTGTTTTAATAATCACAATGTTTTTAATAAATATTACATAATAATACTAAATAAATAAAAAAATAACATCGGGAGAACACTATGACGATTGCCTACACTTGCATTATAATTTGCATATTTATTCCTTTTTTTCTAGCTGGTTATTCCAAGAAATATTCTACGATTAAATACGATAATAATTTAGCAAGAAATCATGTTTCACAATTATCAGGAAAATCTTTAAACGCTTACAATGCTGAGCAAAACTGTTATGAATCTTTTCCACCATTTGCTGCAGCAGTTGTCATTGCTCATCAACTTGGTCATGACCAATCTATCATTGATCTATTAGCCATAACATTTGTTGTATGCAGGCTTTTATATGTATTGCTCTATATCAATGATCATGGAACTTTAAGGTCTGTTGCTTGGACCCTAGGATTTATTTCTATGGTTTCTTTATTTTTTATTGGGTGATAATTTATTTTTCGATCAGTAGATGTTTCTTATAGTGTCTTAATTCATGTATCGAATCATAAACATCATCCATTGCTAGATGATTTGAATTCTTACTGTGTGACCTAGCAACTTCAGGATTCCATAATTGAGAGGTGATCTTTATTGAAGTTACATCTAAGTTTCTATAATTGAAATGCGATTCCAATTCAGGCATCAATCTGGCTAAAAATCTCCTATCTTGGCAAATAGTATTACCACACATAGGCGACTCTTCTTTATTAGTGATTTTTTTTAAAAAATTGAGTGTCATTTTTTCGGCGTCAGCAATTGTTAGATTAGACTTCTTAACCCTGGCCAGTAACCCTGATTGAGAATGTTGTTTTTTATTCCAATTATCCATAGAATCAAGAACTGAATCATCTTGATTTATAGCAAGACTAGGGCCTTCCGCAATAACCTCAAGATTACCATCTGTCACAACAGTTGCTATTTCAATTATTGTGTCATTGAAAGTATCGAGGCCAGTCATTTCTAAATCTAACCAAATAAGTCTTTTTGAATGTGTAGACATAAAAAGATTTTAACAGAGTATTAAAGGTATAATTATAAAAGTTTAACTATGAAAGAATCTAAACAAACAGTATCTCGGATTGTTAATATTTATGGCAATCATGGTTTATTAGTTAACTCTAATAATCAAATGCATAAATTCATGCTGAAGAGCTCCAAAACAAAAGTCTATGTAGGTGATTATATAAAAACTACTCAAGTCAGGGACGAACAAATATTAATTGATCAACCCAATGAAAGGATAAATGTTGTGGAACGTTTTGATAAGACGGGTAGAAAACAAATCATAGCAACCAATGTCAGTCAATTACTAATCGTTATTGCAGCTCAACCAGAACCCAATTTTCTTTTGCTTGATAAATTGTTACTAGTCAGTGAATTGATGAATAATCAAGCAACCATTATATACAATAAAAATGATCTACATCCGTTAACAAATAAACGGATATTAACGTATCAAAAACTAGGTTATAAGTTGATTAATATTTCTGCAAAAACTGAAAATAATGTCAAAGAATTGTTTGATCAATTGTTAAATCAAACATCTTTTTTGGTAGGACAATCTGGTGTTGGTAAATCTACAATTACTAATTTACTTTTAAGTAGTCACCAATTAAAAACTAAATCTTTATCTTCTAAAAGCAATAAAGGAAGACACACTACCACCACAACTAGTATGTATAAAATCAATACCAATAGTTATCTCATTGATACGCCTGGTGTAGAAAACTTGCACCCAGCCATAAAAGACATTCAGGATATTCAACATGGCTTTAAAGAAATGAAAATACATTTAGGAAGATGTAAATACAATGATTGTATTCATATCTCAGAACCACATTGCTCTGTAAAAGAAAGCTTAGACAATGATGAAATAGAATTATTGAGATACCAGAATTATCAAAAACTTATAGAAGATTTTAGGCAGAATTAATCAATAATATTTCTATTATTAATCGCTTGTATTAATGTATTGGAATCAACGTATTCAAGTTCGCCTCCTACAGGAACACCATAGGCGATACGCGAGGCTTTAATATTATTATTTTCTGCAATCGAAGCTATATAGTTTGCTGTTGCCTCCCCTTCAACAGTTGGACTACTAGCTAATATAACTTCCTCTATCGAGTTATTAATAATTAACTCTGTTAATTTATTTATTTTTAACTCATCTGGACCAATTCCATCGATTGGTGATAACTGCCCCATAAGAACAAAATACTTGCCATTAAATTGTTGAGTGTTCTCAATAGCTAATAAGTCTGCTGGCGATTCTATTATGCATAAAACTTTATTATTTCGTTTTTCATCCAAACATATCTCACATACTTCTGCATCTGTATACATTCTACATTTAGAACATTCTTTAATAGATTCTAAAGATGCAGTCAGAGTATTGGCTATAAATTGAGACTTATCATCATTATTTTTTAACAAATAAAAAACAATTCGTTGTGCACTTTTTATACCAATACCAGGCAATTGTTTAAATGCATCTATTAAATCTTGAAGTATAGGGCTAAATTTTTTCATGACTCATCATCTATGGTTGCATCAAATAACTCCATATATTGTTGTAGATTTGGATCTGTTTTAACCCTTGACTCGTTCATTATTTTTTGTGCTTCATTAGCCGCACTTCTTTTTTTTGCTAAGGTTGATCCGTCGTTGTTCTTTAGACTGATATTGACACTTTTTATATAATCGTAATTTAAAACTAAGAAATCTTTTAAAGCATTAACTCTATTTGTTGATAAATGATGTTCATAATCATTGTCGATTGTTAGTATTAGATTATCATTCACAAGGCTCTCAAAACTACAATGAGAGGCTAATTGCTTTACAGTTCCATTGATTTGCATTTCATTGACTCGGTTGGGCCAATTCTTTCTATTCATTTTATTTACGACATTATTGGATAACATTTCATCATCCTTATTGATGGTCGTTTTGGTTTGTATGACTTTAGAAGTATCTGGTTTATTTATTTTGATTGTTTTTTTTTCTATAGTTTCACTGGAACTATTTTCTTCATTTAACGTAAATGAAAACATACGTAGAATAGACATTCTAAAACCTTCTTTCATGCTTGGTGCAATTTCCATATCTCTTTTTGATGTAATTGCTATTTGATACAATAATTGAATTAAATCCTGATCCTGATTATTAGCAATTGAATCGATGACATCAACATTAAATGTTGTATCATTTTTATCTGTCACTTGTTTAAAAGCGATTTCTTGCAATAAAGAAGCAATTGAATTCAATATTGATGAGTAATCTGGATAGAGCTTGTCGACTTCTTCTAGAGCTAGATGCAGTTGCTCTTTGTCTTGATTAAAAACTGCAATTAAAAGATTAATCGTATAATTGATATCAATCGTACCAAGCATACTTTCTATCTGCTCTGTTGTTAAATTATAATCACCATACGCTAGGGCTTGGTCTAGAAGACTCAATCCATCTCTCATACTTCCATCCGATGCTTGGCTAATCAAATTCAAAGCATTGTCTTCGTATTTAATTTTCTCTTTTTTACATATATCAACCATTCGTTTCTGAATTGTATTTTCAGAAATTTTCTTAAGATTAAATTTTAAGCATCTGGATAAAACAGTGATCGGTATTTTTTCACTTTCTGTGGTTGCCAGAAGAAATTTCATATGCGGTGGTGGTTCCTCTAAAGTCTTAAGAAGTGCATTGAACGCTTCTTTGGTTAACTGATGTACTTCATCAATTAAATAGACTTTATACCTACCTGTTGATGGCGTATATTGACTATTCTCCAATAGCTCTCTGGTGTCATCAATACCTCTTTGTGATGCTGCGTCTACTTCGATCAAATCAATAAAGTTACCATCATCTATAGATAAGCAAGGTTGGCACTTACCACAAGGTTCAGAAGAAACACCTTCTTCGCAATTCAAAGCCTTAGCAAGAAGTCTTGCGATTGTTGTTTTACCTACTCCTCTGGTGCCTGTGAATAAAAATGCATGATGTACTTTGTCTTTATTGAGAGAGTTTTGAAGTGGTTTTACCACGTGATCTTGCCCCGATACTTCTGAGAAGAATTTAGGCCTCCATTTTCTTGCTAATACTAGATAACTCATATAAAAGATTTGAAATAATTATTCGTAAAAGAGGTAATCATATTACAGTCTTATTTATTGATCATAAATAAATTTTAATACTTTAAGTAGTGGTAATATCTGTACTATAATATTACCGTTCGATTAATAAGCATTTAGCATTGATATGGGAAGTAAAAAAATTGATATTGTTATCATTGGTGCTGGTATTTCCGGTATAGCAGCTGCTTATAATATTAAAAATAAATGTCCTAACAAGACTTATCTTTTATTAGAAGGACGTGACTCCATTGGAGGAACTTGGGACCTTTTTAAATACCCAGGAATAAGATCAGATTCAGATATGTGCACAATGGGTTATCGATTCAAACCTTGGGTCGGCAAAAAAGTTGTAGCTGATGGACCCTCTATACTTGAATATCTTAAAGAAATTGTTTCTGAAAATAAGATTGATCAAAACATTAGATTCAATCAAATGGTAGATTCTGCTTCCTGGTCAACAGAAAAAAAAGAATGGTCATTAACTATTAATAGTAAAAATGAACAAACAACAGATCATATTACTTGTGACTTTGTAGTGTTTTGTGGTGGCTACTATAACTATAGTCAAGGTTATCGACCAAAATTTCTTGGAGAAAATGATTTCAAAGGACAAATTATTCATCCTCAACAATGGCCTAGCACTATAGACTATAAGAATAAAAACGTTGTTGTTATTGGTAGTGGTGCAACCGCTGTCACTATTATTCCTAGTATGGCTAATGAAACAAAACACATTACAATGCTACAAAGGTCCCCTACTTATTACATCATAGGGCCAGAGGAAGATCCTCTTGGTAATTTTTTAAGAAAATACACTAATGATAAACTGGCCTATATAGTCGTTCGTTGGAAAAATATTTTATTTTCACAATGGTTCTTTTTTAATCGAGCAAGAGCACAACCGAAAAAAGTAAAAGAATGGTTAATTGATCAAGTTAAAAATAAGCTAGGACCAAACTACAATATTGAAAAACATTTCACTCCAACTTATAACCCCTGGGATCAAAGAATTTGTCTAGTTCCTGGTGGAGATTTCTTCGATGCTATTAATGAAAAAAAAGCAACAGTTATCACGGATCACATAGAGAGATTTACCGAACATGGTATCACTTTAAAATCGGGAAAGTTATTAGAAGCAGATATGATTATTACAGCAACAGGACTAAATATGGAAGTTGCTGGTGATATAAATATTGATATTGATGGTAAGAACCTCGATATTTCATCAAAAATGTTCTATAAAAGTATGATGATAGCAGACGTACCTAATATGGTAGTAACGTTTGGTTATACCAATGCTTCTTGGACACTCAAAGCAGACCTTACAGCAGAATATACTTGTAGATTGATTAATCATATTGATAAAAAAGGCTACGATTACTGTGTAGCTATTACAGATGAAACAATTGAAGAAGATGGCGTATGGCTAGACTTTACCTCGGGTTATGTTGAAAGAGCAAAACATAAGTTTCCCAAACAAGGGGCAAAAGCACCTTGGACTAATACACAACAGTATCTTTCTGATCTGTTTGCTGTGCGTTATGGGAGAATTAAAGATAAAGATTTAAAATTTTTTTAGACTCTTTTTTCCTCGTTGTTAGGTTTGTAATTTTTACCAGCAATATAGAAAGCTGGCAAAGATAATCCAGCTAATAATTGAAATGTCAGAAGTGTTTTAGAATAAGCTTCATTAACTCCATTGCTTAGTAAGTAATCAATCATTACGCCTGCAAAAGTGATCCCGATACCCAAACCAACGATATTAACCATTAAGAGATAGTAAGCAAGAACTATTGCTCTCATTTTCTCAGGTGCCATTTCTTGTATCGATGATGTGATTGGTCCATATAGACAACCCCATTGAAAAAAACCAAGAAACAATAATGAGAAGAATAAAATCCCTGTGTCTTCTGTGAGGCGATAATATATTACAAAAGGAGTAAAGACGAGCAAACACCAAAATAAAAAGGTTTGTCGAGCTTTACCAGTAACCTTTGTGTAATAGTCGCTACCTATACCTCCAAATAAATTACCTAATATTCCAGCAGGAAAACCAATTGTTCCAGTAATAATAAGTATTTCAGATCGATCAAACCCCCTTTCTTGGACCAACCACAATTGATCGAATGTAGTTGCTCCTAAAATAAGATGTACAGCAATACCACCATAGATAGTTAGACGAAGTGCATAATTGTCTTTCAAAGTCTGTCTTAAAGCATGCATAGAATCTATGATTGTTTTTTTATTGAGAACATCTTTAGTCAGTTGTAATTCTAATTGCTGTTTCCTATTGGGTGTTTCTTTAAATATTAGTATTACAATGGCAAAAATAATTCCTATTGCTCCTAAGGCAAAAAAACAATTTCTCCAACCCCATATCGGGCCTAGGTAACCAGCAATATAGAATGAAGCTGTTATACCTAATGGAACTGCTAAGTAATAAAATCCTGAAACGAAGCCCATATTTTTTTTTGGAAAATGATCCGATAATAATGAAAGTGCAGAAGGAGTAAGTATTGATTCTCCAATACCAATAAATATTCTTGGTAGTAATAACATCCAAAAGTTTTTAGCCATACCAGAAATCGCAGTTAATAGACTCCATAAGAATACTCCAAACGATATAAACTTAATTCTATGGACTCGATCAGAGATAGCACCCATAAAAAGTCCCACAAGAGAATAAAATACAATGAATGCTAAACCCGATAAAAGCCCAAATTGTGTATTGGTTAAATTAAGATCGGGTACGATAAAGTTTGAAAAACTCGTAAGCAATTGTCTATCAATAAAGTTAAGAACATTAAGGGTGGTAAGAAAACCCAATAATTGATAGCTCGATGATTGAGACATTTAATCAATGACAGAAATAGTTATTTTGCCTATAGCATTTCTATTGGCTAACTTATTTATTGCTTCTGCTGTTTGTTCCAAAGGAAATGTTTCAGTAACAAAGGGTTTAATCTGTCCTTTCTCATACATTAAAAACAATTGATGGAAGTTTTCATTGTTAATATTTGGTTCTCTCATGCAAAAAGCTCCCCAGAATACGCCAATAATTTGACAACCCTTTAACAAAGCTAAATTAAGAGGAATTGAAGGGATGCTTGAAGTGAATCCTATTACTAAATATCTTCCTTTCCAAGCGATGGCTCTTAATGCTGGCTCTGAATAGGCACCACCAACTGGATCAAAAACAACATCAACACCTTTATTATTGGTTAATGCTTTTAACTCAGATGAAAAATTCTTTTGAGAATCACGATCCATATTATCTCTTGAGTATAGGACTGTAGAATCTGCACCTTGCTGTTTGCATAAATCTAATTTTTCATTTGAAGATGCCGCTGCAATCACATTTGCTCCCATCGCTTTAGCAACATGAATCGCTGCTATCCCAAGACCTCCTGCTGCTCCCATAATAAGAACATTATCGCCTTTCTTTAATTCAGCTCGTTGTTTAAAGGCATGAATGGATGTTCCATAATTGAGTGGAAATATAGAACCCGTCTGATAATCCATTGAGTCTGGTAGAGGCATGATATTGGACTCATGACACAATGCTTCTTCAGCAAATCCACCACTGCCTTTAAAACCTATGACTCTATCATTAAGCTTGCATTTAGTAACATTTTTACCCACTTCACTAATAATGCCTGTAAATTCACCTCCGGGTGAAAATGGAAAATCTGGTGTCATTTGGTACAGGCCTTGCACAACTAATACATCTGGAAATGCTACACCTGCAGAATGTACATTCACCACAACTTCATTATCTCCTGGGACTAGATTGTCAATTTCCTCAATTTTATGTGAGTTAATTGGGCCAAATTTTCTGCATAAATACGCTTTCATTTTTACTACTCTTGATTTAGGTTAAAGGATGCAATTCGATTGCCCATAAAAGTACCTAACCACACTTTTTCTTTATGTGGTACTCCTACTGTAACCGAACCTATTTGTGTTTGCTTGAATGAGAATGCTTCTACTTCAGATAAGTCTTCTTGTCTTAATTTATAGATCGTAAAAGGTAATGGGCATTGGACTACTGTCTCATTACAATGAATTAATAAATCTGTAGCGGTATTATCTTGTACCGCTACCCAAATAAACTCTCCATCAATAAATGAATTATCTGGTGTGCCTTTGCTAAAGTGTTCTGCTTCTATAGTAAGACTTGGTAGATTTAATTTTGAGGTTCTATGATTAAAAACATAATTAATAAATAAATTTGTCTCATCATCTGAGATTGAGATACCATTGGGAAAGGAACCTTCAGAGTTTGATACTCTGGTAAATCCATCATTTGTATTCCATTGATAAACAAAACCAGTATCTACCTTGCTATAAGAGATATAGGCTAAATTCAAATAAGATATGCCTTTTTCATACATATTAGTTGAAAAGAAGCTCCCATCATTTCTGAGGGCCACATCATTAAAATAAGCTGTTTCAGGAGCATTCACACACCCTCTCCATTGTAGTACCCAAGAGCCTTCGATATTAAGCAACTCAAACATTTCAATAGTTTCTTGAGGCATATGATTGATAATAGCAAGCTGGTAGCGACCATCTGATCTTTGATTAAGATCAATTCCATGTGGTGAGAGCAATAGATCTTCACGTTGACAATTGTTTTCGCCCCATATGTTTTCACCGAGCGTTAGCTTGATTGACTTTTTTTTCAGTGTCTCTGTATCAAACAATGAGATTTTCCCAGGTATATTTTCTGAACTAAGGGGGACAATTGCTCCAAATTCAGATATTAATAAGTGTTGATTATCGGGTAGAACGACAATATCTTCAGGTTTGCTAAATTCACAATAAACGCTTACCTGAGAATCTGATTGGCAGCCAGTAATTGGATTCACTTCATAATTTGAGGTTTGCGTGAGATAGAGAGTCGACAATAATAATACGATAATTCCAAAGACTGAAAAAATAACATAACCAATTGCTTTTTGTATTTGCATATTTGCTATAACTTACTACCACTCGCCTTTTTTGCTCATTAATGTTCCCAATAATACTTCTTGCATATCTGCTTCTTGGGGTTCAGTTCTTGCGAGAATCCTGCTGTACCTTTCTTTAATCATGTCATCGTAATTTGTGTGTGGAAGAATATAGAATTTATTTTTTCGAATCGCATCTAATGTAACGTCTGCTATTTCATTCGGTTCTTTGCCTCTTTTTAGAACTTTAGCAGCCAATTTCTTTAACATGAAATTAGCTTTATTTTTAGCTGGTAAGTGTTCTGGTCGATTTCGATCCGATTCTATGATGTTTGTAGCTACAAAACCTGGGCACAAAACTGAAGCTCCAATTTTACTTTTAGTTTTTCTTAAGCCCTGCCAGAGTGATTCACTCAATGCTAGGGCAGCATGCTTACTTACACCATATATAGCTTCCCCTGGTAAAATACCTGCCAAAGAAATGGTATTAAGAATATGCCCTTCTTCTTTGTGTTTAATCATATGAGGCACAAAGGATTCGAGTCCATATAAAGTACCATAAAAGTTAACACCTAAAACCCATTCCCAGTCGCTTGCATCAAGATCCCATATTCCATCGCCTGCAACATTGCTAGCCACTCCAGCATTATTGCAAAGAATGTGAATATGACCAAAGTCTTTTATGGATTGTTCAGCAAGATAACTGACAGCATCCTTATCCATAACATCAATCTTTAAACCAGTGGCTTCTACGCCATGATCTGATATCTTTTTGACAGCACTCTCTAAGGCATCTTGCTCTATATCAGCAAGAACAATGTTCATTTTTTCTTGAGCAAACCGTTCTGCCAAAGCATAACCAATCCCACTTGCAGCTCCGGTGATAACAGCTGTTTTTCCTTCAAATTCTTTCATTGAATGTCTCCATATTAATAATAGTACGATAAGTTTATTAATCTAATATTATTATTAAGATAATAAACCCAAGCTGACAATAAAAAACATATTATTATGTTATACAAATAGGACTCCTTCTTGTTGGAGTAGTTTCTTTTTTGTTTTTATGCCCCCATTTCCTGTGTATCCACCTATCGAACCATCTGAAGCTATAACTCTATGGCATGGAATGACTATTGGATATGGATTCTTTCCACAAGCATTAGCAACTGCTCTGTATGCATTAGGTCTTCCAATTGCATTAGCTATATCTTTGTAGGATCTGGTCTCACCTTTAGGTATTAATTTTATTTGATCCCATACTTCTTTTTGAAAACATGTGCCTTGTAGATTATTCATACTATAAAAGTACCTTTAGATTAATAAGGGTACTTATTGATTACTGTTATAGACTATTAATTAACAATAATAGGGTCTAATTGAAAACTTCCAATGAATTTACTGTTATCACTGGATGAATCCCATAGAGGGGCATTGGGTTGATCTAAGAGCCATTCTTTATCGCCATTTAAAGAGGCAAATGACTTGGCTTGGTCTTCAGTTGATTTAGAGCACATAACAAATTGCAGATTATCTCTGCCGCCAATATTTTCTTGCCAAAGATCAACTTCCCAGCCATGTTTCTCAAAAAACTCTCTACTTGCCTTGAACTCTTCCACAACACTTGAGAACATCCCTGGATTTGGTTTCCAGACGTAGACTTCAACTACACCTGCGTTATTGCATAATTGATCATCAATAAGTGTCATAGTATATGACCTGACTGTTGTCACTGCACCTGACGCATAAAAACGTGTTATGAAGTCAGAATAATCAGCTGAATCATATGCTTTATCTTTAGCTCTTTCTTCTAAAGAGTTATGAAAATCAACCCAATGAAATTTAAATTCACCACCTTTTCCAAAAGTCTGTTGCAGTATTGATGTATTTCTTCCAGCTGCTTTAGATAACTTGATGGCTTCTTCGAACAGTACTACCGCTTCATTCATGTGTCCTGGTAGAACTTTATATTCCCAAACATCTGCCTCGATGCTGTAAGCACTAGAAAATGAAAAAAGTATAAGTGATGTAAAAAATATTTTAAGTTTCATAGTAATTCCTTAATTTATTATTGCTCACTAAATACTATCAGATATTTTATTTCAAAAAATAATAATAACCATCAGTGAACAATCTGGTTAAAATGAAACTATGCAATATTCAAGAAGAAAGTTCATAACTCAGTCTGCATCATTATTATCAATAGCAGCTGCTAATAATTTCATTATTAAACATACATTGGCAAATGAGGTTTATGGTGCTGCAGATGGGATCGCAAGATTACATTGGAATGAAAACCCATATGGGCCCAGTAAAAAAGCAATTGAGTCAATGATTGAATCTACTTATCAGGGAGCCTACTATCCCGATCATCTTATTGGAATTCTAAAGTCAATGATTGCTGAGAAACACGACATTCAAACCAATCAAATTGCTATCAGTTCTGGTTCAACTCAAGTACTGAGCAACTTGTCTCAAATTATGTCTAGAACCAACCCATTACTGGGAATGGAGCTTGGCTGGGATACTCATTTAATTACAGCTGAAGCCTCGGGTGGAGTCATCATAAGACAACCCAATGGGGAAAATTTGGAAATCAATTTAAACGAACTTGAAATGACGGCCAAACATGGTGTTTCTGCTGTTTCAATAATTAATCCTAACAATCCAACTGGAACACTATTAAATTCTCAGAAGTTGAAAAAAAGTGTTATGAGAATGTCTAAAAATACACTGGTTATTGTTGATGAAGCTTATAATGAAATTACCAATAATCCAGAAAATAATACAATGATTGGATTGATAAAAAATGGACACAATGTTGCCGTTTCAAGAACTTTTTCAAAAATATATGGACTCGCAGGACAAAGGATTGGATACATCATTTCTCAACCTGATGTAATTCAATCTATTATCAAGAATGGAACAGGTCATTTTTCAATATCACTGACTGGCTTAGCTGGTGCAATTTCCAGCTATAACGATCAAACATTTCTTGATTATTCTAAATCAAAGATAATTGAAGCAAGAGAAATGATTAACGAAGCAATCTTAAAAAATGGTCTGAGTGCTTTACCTTCACAAACAAATTTTATTTTTGTGAACTTAGGACAATTCAATGCAAATGATTTTCAAAAACTAATGATGAAACATGGGGTTTTAATTCAAGGCCAGTACGGTGCTTTTAGAAATTGGTCTAGAGTCAGCATGGGGAAAATAGAAGATATAAAACGCTATATTAATGCCTTACCTAAAGTTCTAGATACTTTAAACAGTTAATACTATTCGTCTTCTTGACTTATATTATAATCCTCTGGTGCTGCTGCACTGATACCATCAATAAATTGACTTTGTAAGTTTTGCATAGCAGAAATCCAAGTATCTGGTTGTGTGGATTTCATTTTAATATAATCCATCACTTGCTTGTGTGGTGTAATTAAGAAAACATCATTTTCTATTGCTTTAATAACATCTTCAGCTACTACACTAGGTTCCAATATTCCATCTATGCTAACGATGTCTTTAATTACCTGTGGCGCATCATTGACCATACTGGTACTAACTCCTTGTGGGCATAAACAGGAAACACCAATTCCCCTTTCGCCATACGTAATTTTTAACCATTCAGCAAAACTAATAGCAGCTGATTTTGTTACAGAGTAACCAGCAGAACCAATTTGTGTCAAAAGTCCAGCGGCCGAGGCTGTATTCACAAGATACCCTCCTCCTTGCTTAATCATCGAGGGTATTAAATGTTTTGCTGCGTAGATGTGAGACATGACATTAACTTGCCAGATTGTTTGCCAATCCTCTTGGCTTGTGTTTATAAGTCCAGGAGCACCACCAATCCCAGCGTTGGAACAAAATATATCAATATTTCCCACACGTTCTTTTGCAATATCAATAATTCGTAATATTTCATTTTCATTAGAGACATCAGCAACAATAGGTATAGCATCGATATCTTTTCTGGTTTCGTTAAGAAGTGATTCATTAATATCAACAACTACAATGGAATTAGCTTTGTGATGTGAAAAAGATTCTGCCATTGCTTTGCCAATGCCACTGGCACCTCCTGTAATGACAATATTTTTATCTTTAATTTTCATATAGGAAAATGATTAAATTTAGCTTAAATCTTTATATCTACAAAAAGATAGAACAAAAACAGCTAGATCTACTGCAAAAACCATCCAAAGCGTACGTGTATCTGGAATTCCATCTGCAACTATGCTGACTATTCTACCGAAAACATAGCTACCACAAAGGAGAGCAACTATTAGGTATGTAATTTTTTGTAATGATTTCTTGTATAGCGATATCAAAGACATCAGTCCGAGTAAAACAAAAAAACTATAATTTGCTCTTATTTCACTCAAAGAAATTAACTCATTGAGGGTAAACCCTACCAAAGTTGCTGCAGAGTTAGGATTGATTAGGCCAATCAAACCAAAACCAAGATACTCCAATCCTATAAGAGTAAGGAGTACTGTATCTATCATTGAGTTTTTCATCCTAGTACCTTTTTTTTATTAGTATAATTATATAATAAGTGATTTATTTAGTTCAAAACTTTAAAAATAAATACTTTGAGAATATAAATTAAGATATAAAAAGAGCTGATTGTAAATGCTATTAACGAAAGCCAGTTAAAAAAGTGTTGCTCTTTTGTCATATTGAAATCAAATCCTTTATAACTCACAAAGCTCATCAGCTCTTCTTTTTGTTCAAAAGTGAAATGGTCGCCTGGACTACAATTATTTTCTTCTGGAAATACATAACATGCTGGGTTTTTCATATTATATCTTTCATTAGATAAGTTTGTAACTGCAGTGTTTATTTGAAGAAGACCCTTTTTCTTAAAGTCTTCATGCAGATATCCAAATAATGATTCATTGCAATTTATTTGAGACATGCCAAAACCCATCATCTCATCTCGACCTTGTAATCGCTTACCATCTTTAAATTCTAGCTCTCTTTGGTTAGTTATATGACTGATTGTTGGAACCATTAATGACTCCTTAAAAGTATTGTATGCAGTGATAGCCATTTCAGGATCATATGACTGCTCTAAATAGTAATTTTTATCTTCGTCATATTTCATATAAATCATCAGAATGATAAGTATAGGAATAATAAATTTTTTGTATTTTAGTTTATTTAATATAATCGCTGCAATAAGCAGGAAGAGAGGTATATAAATTATATACCATCGTACTAACATTACCGAGTTTCTAATAATTGGTATGTCTTTAAGAATGGCATTCCATGTTGGATTGTAAAAATTTATTAATAAAGGTAATAGACATAATAAAAATAATCCTAATGAATATATTTTTTGTCTACGTGATAAGTTAGCTCTCTCACTTATAGTTAGTGTTCCACCTAGGATAATAATCATAAGTGGAATAAAAGTTATTGATAATTCCAGTTCATGCCTTTGGATAGTCCATTTAGAATTAGTAAATATATTATTAGTATCCATCCATGTGAAAGGGCCAAAGAATATAGATTTAATTGGCACCCATAGAGAGTATGTTATACCGTCTATTCCAGGTAATGGGTAATAATCTCTTGCAAATGTTTCTAGCGTTTCAAATGATATATTCAATTTAGAAGCAGTAATACATAGTATAAAAATCATGGTGATTATAATTCTAGATTTCTGATCATTTACTTCAATATCTTGAATCAAGGCTAATAATAATATTGCTACTAAGGATATTGATATTGGAAGTAATAAGTGAACACCACCCGAATACAATACATAACTGAAAAGAAGGGAAGAAGAAAAAGCCAAAAATAAGTTTTTAGTAAAAGATGCTTGTTGATTTGGCTGAAATAAAAAATACGCTATAAATGGCAATAACATATATGAGTGATAGCCAAGATGACCAATAATCATTCTGTATGCAAAAAATCCATTAAATAAGAAAAATGAAGCCATGAATATAGAGGAAGATTTGCTTAGATTGAAAACATTCTTAGTTAATAAGAAAGCACCAAGAAAACCAAGAGAAGCAAATATCAATATAGTTATTTTTATCGTTGTAATTGGATCAAAATAAAAGTTTAAAAATTGTGGTATTGAAAAAAATAAGTATTGTGGATTAGCATACAACAAAGTTCCGCCGCAACACGAAGGAGTGAACCAAGGAATTTCAGTTAAGCCATTCTCAAAGTAGTGGTAAACACCTGAGAGCATTCTAGGAAACCAAATATCATAATCATGTCCAAGGTTTCCATTTTGATTTGGAAAAAATGGGCTAACAAAAATTAGATAAAATACAGAAATTAGAGCAAGAAATATAAATATGAATTTAATTTTATTATTCATATTACTGTCTTAATTATTGATCCCCAAATTCCAATAAGTTCTTCATAATTATAATAAATGGATTTTTGCATAATCTTTATAGCTTAGTCTTTGAGTTTTTTAAAACTATCAGCAAAAGCTTGTTGACGTTTATCTTTCCACTCAGAATATTCTTCATACATTTGAGATGACTTAACTGCTACCTCTTCTTTACTAAGACCTTCGTGATACCATTCATGGAATTGTTCACTTAATATTATTTTGTCAAATTTCATAGGATACCTTTCTTAATGGATTATTTAATCAAATAGACTACATCATGGTTATCAAACTGTCTTTCACCAATTTTCTCGAAACCCATATAATTATGGAAGTCTAATGAGACTTGATTAATTGGTTTCGTATTGACCTCTGCAGTGACTCTTAAATTCTCATGTTGAGCATTTAAAAATATATCTTTATACATCAACTTACCAAGACCTTTTCTCCTGTAATTTTGATTAATTGCAATCCGATCAATGTATAAAAACTTTTTTAAGCCTTGTTTAAAATATTTATAATTTTCAGACCAATATGAGGCTCCTTCTCTGAAGCAGATGCTGAAACCAATAAAATTTTTATCTAATAGTAAAACTGAATGATAATCGCAGATGGATAACAGATCCCTCAGCTTATCAATTGATTCTAATGATCCAACAGCTGGGACATTACTTTGATTCATTAAATAGATTTCTTGTAATCTATTTTGATCGAATTCACCATTTGTAAAAACATATAACTGAGTTTTCATAAAAGGATTTATTAGAAATTATTTAAAAAAACAATAAACAAATATCATCAAGGTCCTGGTGTTCCTGGATCATTCTCGATCGATATTTCATGATCTTCTACTACTTGGTATAGAGGAAAATCAACCCATGTATCATTTAAGTAATTAAGTTCAGGAACCTCCTCTTTAGGATCCACAATTAAATTATAAACGGTTGGGTAAGCCATATTCTTAACTCCATAACCATCTTCATCCATTTCTTTGAGAAGTAATTTCCAGTTTCGCCATTTTGCTCCAAACAATTCATTACCAATATAGATTACCATTGATTCTCTTGCAGATTTTTTAGACTCACCTGTCAGAAAAGCAGACTGATCAACACCATCAATTATTCTATCTTTAGGGACTTCAGCTCCAATAAAACTGGCAAGTGTTGGGAATAAATCAATTTGATGAAATATTTCATTGGATACTTGTTGGGTTGGTATATGACCGGGCCAACGAATTAAAAAAGGAACTCTTAAAGAGCCTTCGTATGGGGAAAACATACCTCCTCTCCAAGGTCCAGTAAAACCGAATGATCTAGGAACACCTTCGCGACCATTGTCAGAAGTAAAAATAAAGATTGTGTTTTCTTTTAAACCAAGTTCATCTATTGTTGCTAGAAGCTCACCTATATAAACATCGGTTTGTGCCAAAACATCAGCAAAACTTCCATTTCCAGTACTGCCATAAAAATCTGGATGAGGATCTACAGGTTCATGAGTTTGTGTATAAGGAAGATAAGCAAAGAATGGTTGTTCTTTGTTAGCTTTACGTTTTATAAAATCAATCGCATGGTCTGTAATATCACGATCTATCGTTGCTCGTTTAGCACGATCAAATACTTCAAGTTCCTTTGGCTCTTGGCCTTTGAATGAGGACATAACATGTGCAAATACAGCATCAGGATGACTGCCAGGTGCAAAACTATTGCTGTCTGGCCAAAAAGCTCGGTCAGAGGACCTAGGAATACCATTCCATTCATCAAAGCCTTGATCTGTCGGATATCGCCCTTTGGTATCTCCTAGATGCCATTTTCCAAATATGCCTGTTGAATATCCTTCATCAGAAAGCATTTCTGCTAATGTGATCTCCCATTTGGTAATTCCATACCAAACACCTCTGGGCGGTCCTTCTTGTGTTTGGCGAGTCCGTATCCCATAGCGTCCTGTCATTAAAGCAGAACGTGATGGTGTACACTCAGCTTCAACATTGTAATTGGTTAACTGAAAACCCTCAGCTGCAATGCTATCAATATTAGGCGTTGGCGCACCACGTAGAGCACCTCCCCCATAAACTCCAATCTCACCATAACCAAAGTTATCCATTAAGACTAATACTATATTGGGCTTCTCAGAGCTTTGTGTTGCTGCAGCAAAGGGGTTGAAGCAGAAAAGTAAAATCAGTAAATAAATAGGTATTGATTTAATTCTTAACAATATTTTCATAAACATAGATTACATATTTTATTCTATTATCTACAGAAATATTTACTTAATAAGTTATTGAATCAGTAGTTAAAATAGGTGATTAATACTTAACAAGGGTTAGTGATTAGTTATGTTTTGGAAAATACTTTCCTTCAGATATGGTTCCGATAACTTCAATGTCTTTGATTAGTTTTGGATCAACCTTCATGGGATTCTCTGACAGTATAGTTAAGTTTGCTAATTTTCCTTTAACAATGCTTCCCACTTCATTTTCAAGACCTAATATATAAGCTGCATCAATCGTTACTGCTCGAAGTGCTGATTCCGGTGATATTCTCTGGTTTGGTCCTGCAACTTCATTAGCATAATTAATCCTATTCACAGCTGAGTGCATTAATAATAAAGGTGATGCAGGTGCCATAGGCATATCAGAATGAAGCCCTATTGGAATATCTGCTCGATCCACATCTCCAAGTCTAACCATTTCTTGAGAACGTTTTGCACCAACCCCTACTCGACTGTATAAATCAGACAGTGTTGTGACATAGTATGGATTAGCACTAACTATAGCTCCAAGATCTTTTATTCTTTGTACCTGATCAAAGTTGGAATAGCCAAAATGTACGATCGTTGTTCTATGATCTTCTCTAGGATTTCTCTCAATATTTTCTTCTAGAACGTCCAAAAGAAGTTTCAAGCCAGCATCTCCATTTTGATGTATATGTATTTGGTAGTTTTCATCCCAGAATTCTCGGAATACTTTACGAAATAAATCTTCCCGCATTAACCAAGCACCTTGATGTCCATCTAAATATCCTTCACTCATGACCATATTTTGAGAGTACATCGCTCCATCAGTAAATAATTTGATGTGTTGGGGCAAATACTCTACTTTTCCTTGTCCCCAATCAAGGAACTCTTTTGATATTTCTACTAGTTCATTAACTGGATATTCTTCAGATAAGGTGAGAGCACTGGGAAAATAGTAAGACCTGAATGGTGTTTCTGCATTACCAAAAACGAAATTCTTTGCATCTTGTATGGGTTTCGCATTGCTTGACCCTGGATTTGCAATGAGCGTTACACCATTATCATGCAGATGTTTTTTTGTTGCTTCAAGTCCAGCAATCAAACGTTTTGGAGACGCTAGAAAAGGAGTTGTAAAAGGAATAATAGAGACCAAGCCTTGTTCAGAGAAATGACCATTATCAAAGTCTGCAAATTCTTTTGCTTCTTCATCGAGATTATCAATCCATGTTTTAGTGATTCCAAAATACTGGAGAGCCGCAGTATTCATAATAAATTCATGAAAAGATCTATGAATTACAAGAATTGGCTTTTCTGGAGAAATTGCATCCAAATCTTTTCTGGATAGTTTTCCATGAAAATAATGATGAAACCCCCAGGTAACAAGTGGTTCATTGCCTTCAAACTGTTCTACTGCTTTTCTCAATCTTTTCAAATAGGGTTTTCTATCTATGACACCTTTGGATTTTTTATTAGGTAGAATCCAGTCCTCAATAGCGATTATCTCTGATTGCATGGTTATTGCAGCCAAGAAAGGATGAACATGATGTTCTATAAAGCCAGGAACAATTATTTTATCTTTGAATCTACTCTCCAATGTTGACTTTGGGTATCTACTCTGAAGTTCTTTTAAAGAGCCTATGTCTTTAATACGATCATCATCAATAACTATTGCATTTTGATATTGCTCCCCAGTATCCAGTGAAATAATTTGTTTTGCTTGAAGAATAACTAATTCAGATTCATTCCCTTCTACTATTGTAGAGGAGAGAAAAAGAAGAAAAATAATAAATAAATACAAATCAATACTCCTCATTTCAGGGTAGTCTGGCGGAGAGTGAGGGATTCGAACCCCCGTATGCGTTTCCACATAACTACCTTTCCAAGGTAGCGCATTCGACCGCTCTGCCAACTCTCCATTATTCAGTATTTATTCTACAATATAAAAACCTCTTAAGGATTCATTTTTATTGAACTAGAAATATATCTTGATATTATTTATTGATAATCAATATTTACAGTTTGAGAAATTAAACAATGAATCAAATACCAAAGAAAAACACTTTACTGGAATTCTTCAACTGGAGAGTCAAACAATCTTCCGATGACATTGTCTTTAAATTTAATGATAGGGAGATGACTTATAGAGAATACGATTCCAAAGCCAATAGCGTTGCACAAGGAATTATCAAAGAAGACTGCAAACCCAATGCTCGTATTGCTATCCTTGCAAAAAATTCAGATTACTATACTGAAATACTCTATGGAACAATAAAATCTAGAACTGTCTTAGTCGGTATTAATTGGAGGCTCGCACCTCCTGAAGTGGTTTTTGTAGTCAATGATTCAAAAAGTGAGATTCTTTTCGTAGGACCGGATTTTTATAAATTAATTGAGGGCATTGAAGATCAATTGCCTTCAATTAAAAAAATTGTTGCTATGGATGATAGTCACCCTGTATGGGAGAGCTATACTTCATGGAGAGATAGTCAAAATAATAATAATCCAGACTTAACAGGTAATCTAGAAGATGATGTTATACAGCTATATACATCAGGAACAACAGGTCATCCAAAAGGAGTACGTATGACCAATAAAAATCTTTTGGCATCTACCCCAATGGTTGAAAAAAGATGGGGTGCAGATTGGCATGAAAAAACAGTGAATTTTGTTCTCTCCCCACTTTTTCACGTAGCGGGTTCAAATATTGTAGTGATGGGAGTCGTGTTTGGATGTAAGAACATTATTATTCCAGAACCCGATCCAACAAAAATTCTTGAATTAATTGAAAGTGAAAAAATAGAAACAGCATTTATGGTACCCGCCTTAATTCTATTTTTACTGCAACACCCGAATTGCTCAAAAACTGATTTTTCATCATTAAGACAAATTGTCTATGGAGCTTCACCAATCGCTCAGGATACTTTGCTAAAAGCTGTTGAGGTAATGCAATGTGATTTCTGGCAAGTCTATGGACTGACAGAATCTACTGGTATAGGAACCACATTGAGTCCTTCTGATCATAATATTGATCTAGGAAAATTGAGATCATGTGGCAAACCATATCCTGGTGTTGACATTAAAATTATAGATGAATCAAACAATACTCTTGAACATAATGAAGTCGGTGAAATATTGATTAAATCAGACGTTATTATGAAAGGTTATTGGAATAGACCTGATGCTAATGAAGACGCTATTATCGATGAATGGTTCTATACGGGTGATGCTGGATACATAGATGAAGATGGATTCTTATATATTCATGACAGAGTGAAGGATATGATTATCTCAGGTGGTGAGAACATATACCCAGCAGAAGTTGAGAATGCATTAATGTCACATCCTGATATAGCAGATGCTGCCGCTGTAGGAATACCCGATGATAAATGGGGCGAAACTGTTAAGGGATTTGTTATTCTCAAACAAGATTCAAACATTACAGAAAAAGAAATCATTGCTTATGCCAAAGATCAGATTGCAGCATACAAGTGTCCTTCTTCGATTGATTTTATTACAGAAATGCCTCGCAACCCCTCTGGAAAGATTTTAAGAAGAGAACTCAGAGCTCCTTTTTGGGATGATGCTGAGAGAAATGTTTCATAAAAAGAAATGACTATGTCTTATAAAACCCTGCTCGTTGAAAAAAATAAATCCATTGCAACTATCAGTTTCAATCGTCCTGAAAAACTAAATGCATTTGATAAACAAATGGTGCTTGAGACTCAAGATGTTATTGAGTCAGTGACCCACGATGATGTTATTA
>Ga0206679_10000479_pt1 | contig 32955 bp, 25 predicted proteins | sample M110012015metaG_FD_155464 | JGI IMG/M metagenome (GOLD analysis project Ga0206679, IMG submission 155464) | Ammonia-oxidizing marine archaeal communities from Monterey Bay, California, United States - M1 100m 12015 | ecosystem: Environmental > Aquatic > Marine > Intertidal zone | place: USA... | reverse complement strand
TTATCTGGCAACGGCTTCTGGACACGGACCCCAATAACCTGGATGCATTCACTGCAGCCTGTGATGATTTAAAGAAATCAGCGGCCGAGCTTGTATTTGGCCAGCCTTTCTCAGACCAGATAGACAAGGCCTGTCAACGCCTGGCGACTAAAACGGTTGCGGTAAGATCGTCTTCTCCAGAGGAAGACCTCTCTGGCACTTCCTTTGCCGGCCTCTACGAAACCTATCTGGAAGTCTCATCAACAGACCTGAACAGCGCGATCCGAAATTGCTTTATTTCTTGCCTTGATGCCCGCGTTTTTTTATATAAACACCACCATGGCCTGCCTTTGACCTTTCCGCGTATTGCCGTGGTCGTTCAAACCCAGATTCAAAGTGAGGTTTCAGGCGTACTGTTTTCAATCAATCCAATCAACAACGACTTTGATGAAGCTGTCATTAATGCCACCTTTGGTCTGGGCGAGGCATTAGTCGCTGGCGATATCACCCCAGACAGCTGGACAGTGAATAAACTGAGCGGTGAAATTATCAATTTCAGCTTGGGTGACAAGGGTGGCAAACAGTCAGAAATGGCCAGTTTATCAAACAGGCAAATCAATGACCTGATCAAAACCAGCACCGTGATAGAGAAATCCTATGGACAACCCATCGATGTTGAATGGGCCATTACAACCGATCAGCTTTTTATTCTACAGGCCAGGCCCGTCACCAGCTATATACCCCTGCCAAAGGAGATGATGACAGCCCCTGGTGAACCCAGGATCCTGTATATGGATGAAAGTCTGGCTGATGGCATTACCATCAGTGGACCGGTTACGCCACTGACCAACGATCTGTTCATGTCCCTGTTCGAAATGCTGGTTCGCTATATCGATAAAGATATGACGCTCTATACTCCTGCCAAAAACGGATTCGTGTTCTGTTCTGGTATCAGAATTTATACCAATATGAGCTACCTGATGAACTGGGTGAACCCAAAGCTCATAGCGCAAAGTAAAAGGCCCATCGATCAGACCTATGCGGACATCTTAGAAAACAGCGACCTTTCTACCTATCGAAAAACCATAAAGATCAAAGCCCTAACCAAACTCAAAGCTGTGCCTGTCCTGCTAAAAGCATTATGGGTCAGCCGAGGCCTTTTGAAGGCGGTGATCAAAGCCATTTTCAGCTCAGAGAGATTCCAACAGGAATACCAAGCAGGACTGGAATATTTCAACGACTTCCTCAACCAGCCAGCACCCGAAGGATTATCGATTAGCGATCTGCTTCGCCATTATTATCTGCCTATGGCGAAGGTGACCCTGAAGACCACTGCCCCGGCGCTGACGCTTTATGTTTTAAGAGGGTCAGAGGCACTGGCCAGCCTAATCAACCAGAACTCGCCCCGTCAGGTCGAACTATCAGAAGCCATCATCTCAGGCTCAGACGACATGGTGATGGACATGGGTATTAGGATGTATGAATTAACCCAGCTTCTCGCTCCCGATACTTTACAAGATATTGCAGCCCTGCATCAGGCTATCAACGATGAAACTATTGATGGCCTTTTTCTGGATCGCTGGCATGGCTTTATGACGCAGTTCGGTGCACGGGGTCCACTGGAAATGGAGCTGGCTCAACCCAAATATGCTGATGATCACCTACTGGTATTAAAACAGCTGGCCGTAATTGCAAGGGGTTCACAGACGTTTGATCCTCGCATTATTCATGACCGGTTAAAAGAAAAGCGCGTCAGTGCCTACAACGAGCTGCTTGGTCTACTAACCACCAAAAAAAGAAAGAAGCTTACCAGGGCCTATAACACCCTATGCACATTTGAGCGCTCAAGGGAAATTCCAAAACATCATATCGCTCAGATTAATCAGAAAATCAGAACTTATCTGCTGGATCAGGCAGAACGCTGGCTGGCAACGGGCAGACTGAGCCAACGCCAGCAGATATTTGAATTGACTATCGATGAGGTTGAGCAAGCGCAAAAATGTAATCACTATGATTTACTCAAACGACTAGAAGAACGTGATAGTTATTATGATCAAGCAAACCGCGTCAGGCACTTCCCTCATGCGATAGACTCCAGGGGCCGGATACTAAGGCCGTTAGGCGAGCCTATTGAAGGCCAGCTAAGTGGCACGGCGGTATCATCAGGCATCGTATCAGGGCCGGTCAAAGTCCTTCACAATCCTTTCGAGAAAGACATCGAAGAGGGAGATATTTTAGTTGCTCATACAACAGATCCAGGCTGGACCCCTCTTTTTATTAATGCCGCTGCCGTTCTGCTGGAAGTTGGTGGTGAATTACAACATGGTGCTCTGGTCGCCCGGGAATATGGTAAACCCTGCATTGCTGGCATCGTCAATTTGACCAGCCTGCTCACGGATGGACAAATGGTAGAGGTTGATGGCAATACCGGCAGAGTTTCTCTACTGCCGAATCCAATAGCTGATTCCGGCGACAGTCAGCCTGAATCAAACTCGCAGCCTTTAAGATCATAAAACCAGTAAAGGCATCTGCACTGCAACCGGTGTAGCCTGCTGCTCGCCGCCTATCAGGTGACTATACTGTTGAGTTGCCTATAATGTATGGAAGTAACCAGAGAAGAATTCGGAATATGTCGGAGCAAGCAAAAATGTCAAACGACGAACTGACGCTGGAAGAAATCCGAGCACAAAGAAAGCATGAGTGCGCGCTGGGCTATCGGCTTTTCGCTGCACTGAGATGGGGAGACCTGGGCGATGGTCACATCAGCGCTAGGGATCCGATCAACACTGACTGCTTCTGGATGTTACCTTACGGCGCTGCTTACCAGGATGCCACGCCATCAAATCTGATACTGGTTTCAAAAGATGGTTCAACCATTGAAGGTGATGGTGACGCCAATATGGCGGGTTATTATATTCATCATCCTATCCTGAATGCCCGGCCTGAACTGGTGAGTGCAGTGCACGTTCACACAGGCTGGGGCACGCCCTTTTCGTGTGAGGTGCGACCCATTGAACCAATCTCGCAGGAATCCTGTATATTCTTTGAGGATCACACCATCTTTGATGACGATGAAGTCCAGATCCAAAGTGTCGCCGCGGGCAAGCGAATCGCCACACAGCTGGCTGATAACCGAGCCATTATCTTACGTAATCATGGCCTTCTAACAGCAGCTGACAGCGTAGCCGAGGCGGTTGGCAGGTTTGTACTCATGGAAAGAGTGGCCGAAGTTCATATGAAGGTCACCAACCCGAAAGCGATTTCTGCCACCGCTGCCCGATTCTCTAAGCAGGACCTCATCAAAAAAACGGTGCAGGTCGCATCGCATTTGCCTCACTCCTGAAAAGACACCTGTAAAAACGCAACAATCAAATCGTTCTTTAATCAACCAGAGGACGGCTTCAACAGCGCCTATTCGATAGGGTAAAATACCCTTGTTAGGTGCTGGCAGCATCCCGCCCGGCAAGAAAATTTAAACAGTCAACCCACCAGGGATTGCCCGCAGCCTCTCTAATCGTTACGGGTTTGTCGTTGCCGCTCTTTTAAGCTGACCTCGACAGGTACAGCCCGGCCCAGGTGTGATTCATCCATGGTTATGGGTGCCTTTCCATAGTTGTGGCCAATCGTCACCCAGTCTTTGAATTGCCCAAGTTCGTTAAATGAGTATAACGGGCACTCCAATGAACGCCCTCCCTGTGGTCGTCCACCCGGATGTTCAGGGTGATAGTCTGGGAAATCAGGCACCAACTGAAATTTTACTGGCGTATTCTGCTCCATCCAGCGCACCATTTCTGGGCCGTGTTCAATGAATGCCAGGGCAAGCTCATGGTCGATCATGTCGTGCGACAAAGCATCAAGGTAGGTAAGCGCATCCTCCGGGGAGTCATTAACAGCGCAGGCCTGAGCGTGATGGTTATTTGGAATCCAGATCATGTCGCCGGACCAGGCGCTAGTGCCACCCACGTGCGATGCTTTTTCGAATACTTCAACGCTCGCACCATGACCTTGTGCCGCAAGTGCTGCGGTCAATGCAGATGCACCGCTCCCCAACACAATGACATCGATAGGGCTACTCACTCGCCCGGCACCTTTTTATTCCCTATGAAAAGAGCAAACCGATATCTTCCTTGATGGTGATTCACCATCTGCTTACATGCCAGCATCACAGTTTAAACCTTGGCATCACTTCATCAACAAACAAGCGCATTGAAGCCATAGTCTCCTGATGCAGCAGATCACCCCAGGCAAAAGACAGCACCAGGTAATCTACTGATGTTTTGGCTACAAGATCTTTTATATGGTCTGCAACATCATCTGGTGAACCAGCAATCAGCGCTCCTAGGGATAACGCCAATTCAACATTACCGCCCAGGCTGGGATCTCCATTGGCGAAAGGTGTATCATATTTTTTGAACAGGGTTGACAGATTCTGGTGGTACTTAGGATAGGCCGTGGTAACTCTGCCCCTGGCCTGTTCTCGGCTAGCAGCAACATAGATATGGCGGGTGGCACCAATAATGGGTTCAGCAACCCCCGGGTTCCAGTCTTTTATCGGGTTTTCTACTAACGATTTATAGGACTGGATACTTTGCGCGACTAGATCAGCAGGGCCCCCAACAACGGTATTAAGTCTGTGTTGACCCGCATAGTTAAAGTTACCCGGATACCAGATTGCTGGATGGGGTCGTTGTTTTGGCCTGTGCGGAACGACAAGGCCATCGTAATGATACTGGCTTCCTTTGTGGTGTATCGTCTCGCTTGATAATCCCATCCTCAGAATTTCAAAGGTTTCTTCGAATCGCGACCGAGCACCTTCAGGGTCACGCCCCCAAAGGGTATGCTCGGCCGGAGAAATTCCCTTACCGACACCCACTTCAAGCCGTCCCTTACAGAGATGATCTAATGTACAGATCTCTTCAATCAGCCTGATCGGGTTATAAAAAGGCAATAGATAGACCAAAGAGCCTAACCGTATGGAGGAGGTTCGCTGCGATGCTGCGGCAAGAAACACGTTAGCCGAAGGCGCTGCATCCAACGGTATAAAGTGATGCTCCGCTTTGTGATAACACCAGAATCCGGCACTGTCAGCATACTCGAGCATCTGCAAACGCTCTTCATAGAGCGCTCCGAGAGAAGCCTGATTAAATTCCATGTGGTCAAAAATGCCGAACTTCAGATTCTTCCCCATTGCTTGCCACCTGTTATGACATTATTAACACCAGCTCATTAGATCCTTCCACAAAAAGCGGCTTCTGCAAACAGTATGAAAACATGCGCAAGTACTTTCAACTCCATCCACTGTTGCCTGGAGTATTTATCATCCGGACTGCGTTAAACATACAATCCCCGTAGAGGCTTTGTCTACCCTGCCCAAGCTCGGTAACCGCCACTGCCAACAATGCTAGAACGCTCCTTTCGCGGGCTTGCTTCCTCTGTGTATTGTTAAATGGCTATGAATCAACCTCAGCCTCATGGCAAAGACCCATCGCCATCAGCCTGATAGGGCGGTACGGTAACCCAATCAGAAACAGGAAAATTCCCTTTAATTGTGGCTGTTGTTCTGATTCTGCTAGCCGCTTATGCTTGACTGATAAATTGCCATAACAAAGCAGCTGGAAAAACAGGACCTGACATGATTCACGACAGCCTCAGCAACGATCTGATCGGTACACAATTTCCACCCATAGACATTTCCTGGAATGAACAGGACACCATGCTTTATGCCTTGGGCGTCGGTGCAAAACCCGGTCGCGAACTTGATTTCCTCTATGAAGGTCGAGGACCATTGGTTTTACCCACTTATGCGGTCATCCCAGGCATGCGATCACTGGGCAACCTGCGACTGGCAGTCAAGCTCAAAATCCAGCGCCTGTTGCACGGTGAGCAGCAAGTCGAAGTCTTAAGACCCCTGCCCGCAAAAGCGACAGTGACCCTAAATAGCAGAATCTCTGAAGTCTGGGATAAAGGCGATAACGGCATAATCGGCGTTACAGCAGAAGCCGAAGATGCTGATGGCCTTCTTTTCAAGACCCATGCAACCTTGTTCTACTTTGGTGGCGGCGGTTTTGGGGGTGATCCCGGCCCCTCCGGTAAAGGCCGGGATGTCCCAACCAACAAGGATCCCGATATCGTCATCTGCCACCAGACCCAGGAAGAGCAGGGTGCCCTCTATCGACTATCCGGTGATCGCGTGGCATTACACATTGACCCTGGTTTTGCTCAAAAAGCAGGCTATGACAAGCCCTTTATGCATGGCTTGTGCACCTACGGATTTGTCGGTAGGGCCATCCTCACGGGACTCTGCGATGGAAATCCAAACAGATTCAAATCCATGTCAGGACGCTTCGCCGCACGGGCCGAATTTGAAGACCAGATCATTACAAAAATGTGGATCACCTCGCCTGGCGAAGCTATTGTCCAGGCAGAAAATCAGGCTGGTACCATTTTACTCTCACAAGCTCACGCCAGCTTCGAGCCAGGCGCAAACTGATGACAGAGACCTTTCGCGACCTGTTTTCTACTCAGCAAGCTGAGGCGAGTTTAATTTATCATCTGGATGAATCGCTTAATGGGGGCTTTGGCGGAACCAATGGTGGTGTACTGGCCGCGATCTGCATTGATGCCGCAAGGGCGCTCGCCCCCGATCGTACACCCATTGGCATCGATGCCCGGTTTATCAGGAATTCCCCACCCGGGCCTGCAACGGTCGTTGCAACGCCTTTAAACATAGGCAGATCGCTGAGCACCATCAGCGTTGATATTTCACGGTATGACGGTAAGCTGGCCACCCGCGGAACTGTCTCTTTCGTTAATGCTTCTGCCCTTGAGCCCATCGACGTTAAAGGTATACCAGAGCCTGATGAAGAGGTCCTGGACCCTGATGATGGCCGCGTATGGAAAGAACCGGCGAAACAGAAAATACCCCTGATCAGGACTTTCAGGCCCCGGCTTCTGGGCAAGACTTCAAAAGGAATCGTTACAGCCAGTGACATTCTCTGGGAATCCGGCTCATTACAGGAGGCCGCCTGCATCGCTGCCGATATTTCCGTAGGGCCGCCCGTTGCTGCAGCCCTTAAAGGCAAACAACTGGCCATGCCTAATCCTGACTTATCTTTACGCTTTTGTCTGGAAGGTGCCACGCCTGCCTACCTGGTTTCAACCTGCCGACTGGCATCCATCAACCAGGGTCTGGCAACAACAATACTTGAAGTCAGAGATCTGGATACACTGATTGCAACAGGTATTTCAAGTACGACCTGTCTCAGGCAATAGGGTAGATCGGAACATAGCGCACGGCACATCCCTCCGCCTGCTACTCGGTTTTCTCTTCTCCAAAATGAAAGAAACTACTTAACAGGGCATCAAAATAACGCCATAAAGACAAGCATCTACAATACAAGTACCACAGGTATAAGACCTACTGCTACAGCCTAATCATTTACGCGATAGTGGCACTCATCCTGCACTGAACTGGCCTATCCAACTATTCTAAGACCGCTAATACCTATCATCTTTATGTCCCTACTTACCTCGATAACCAATACTTCACCAACCTGTTATCGTTGCGACGTCATCAGGACTTAAAGGCAAGTCCTTTCACATCGGTACTACAGTCCAATGCTTCTGTGCTATTTTGTTTTTTTACAATATGGTTACAGGCATGGATATTCTAAAAGGCGTGCGAGTACTGGATTTTGGGCGATATATTGCGGGACCTTTCTGCGGAGCCCTGTTGGGCGATCTTGGCGCGGATGTTATCCGTATTGAAAAAGTCTCCGGAAGTGAGGACCGCTACACAACGCCAGTGAACCCGGGTCACCCTGACGGCGAGGTTGGCTCAACATTCCTGCATCTGAACCGGAATAAACGCGGCATGACATTAAATCCGAAGAAACCCGGCGCTAACGTCATCAAACAGCGACTGATAGAATCGGCAGATGTGGTTCTGGCAAATATGCCGCAGGCAGGCCTCAAGGATATCGGTATCGATTACCCAGCGCTGTGCCTGATCAAACCCGACATCATACTGGCCAGTAGTACAGCATTTGGTGCCGCAGGCCCATTCGGCGAGCGAGTCGGCTTTGATGGTGTTGCCCAGGCAATGTCCGGCAACCTGCACATGACCGGGACAGCAGATAAACCCATGCGTAATTTTCACCCTTATGTCGACTTCACCACAGGTGCGCTGAATTCCATCGCCATCCTAGCTGCCATCATCCACCGCAATCAGACCGGTGAAGGCCAGGAGGTTCAGGGTGCACTGCTCGCCTCTGCACTGACCATTGCCGGGGGTACACTGATTGAACAGGCGATTACCGGAATCAATCGCGTCGCCTCCGGTAACCGCGGTCAAACCGCGGCACCTTCAGATACTTTTCAGACTCAGGATGGTTGGATTCTGGTCAGCGCTATCGGCCAACCCCTGTTTGAACGTTGGGCGCATCTCATGGCAGAAGACCACTGGTTGACAGACCCGCGTTTTGCATCCGATGCCAGTCGCGGTGAGCATGCAGACATGATCAGCAAGCGCATGCAGGCATGGACCATTACCCGAACCACGGAAGAAGTGGTCAGCGAACTCGACCACGCCAGAATCCCTTGTGGTGAAGTGCTATCACCCCAGCAAGCTCTGGAGCATCCCCAGGTGCACGCCATGAACTACCTGACAGATATTGAATACCCAGGCGTAGATGGCTCCTACCCTCTGCCCAGGCTGCCACTGGAATTCAGCAAAATAAAACAGGTAAAGCCGAAACGACCGCCTACCCTGAGCGAGCACACCGATGCCATTCTAGGCGAGCTGGGTTTTTCCAGTGAAGACCTGGCGTCTTTCCGGGCGCAGAGAATTATCTAGCAAATAGAATAATGCAGCATCAGTGCGGTTACGCAATTGCAGGCAATAGACAAAAACACGGCGTATGGAATAAGGCGTCCCGATAAGCACAGGAGCCAAAACCATACCAAAACAGTGGGGTGAATTAACAAACTACGAGGTTCCCATTAAAGACTAACAACCCTATGCTTGACAGCAGAGTTAGATTATAAGGTTACAAAAGGAGGAGGCAGTGAACGGGAAAAAAGTTATCGGCACCGGTGGTGAGCTATTGATGCATCAGCTGGTAGCCCAGGGAGTAGATTATGCCTTTACCAACACCGGCAGTGCCGAAGCCGGGTTCTTCGACGCTTTTCTAACGGTACCGGGGGTACAACCTATATTGTTGCTCAATGAATCCCTGGTACTGTCCGCAGCCGATGGCTATGCCCGTACCTGTCGTAAAGCCGCGTTTGTCAACGTGCACCTGGCGGCAGGAACCCGCCAGGGGTCAGGACAACTGTTCAATGCCTACTTTGATGGCACGCCCATGGTGGTCACCGCCGCCATGCGCGATAACGGTTCTTTTGGTGATCACAATACCCTCGGTGTCAGCAGTGGTTTTGCCCAGATGAGTACGGTTCAGGATGTCACCAAGAAACGCTGGGAGATACGTGAGGCGGCGGGTATCCCCATGGCCACCAGGCGAGCCTTCAGTGAGGCGCTAACCATGCCCACCGGACCTGTGTACATGGCATTTTCCGGTGAAGCATTGGATGCCAAGCAAGTGGAAGCAGTTATTCAACCCGCTGGTGCCCTGAATGTCCCGGCCTCTCCAGACGAAGGTACCCTGCAACAAATTCATGATGCGCTGTTAAACAGCGAACGACCGCTGCTGGTGGTAGGCCCGGATGTGCAGCATGCCAGTGCCCAGCAGGAGATTCTCGATCTGGCTGAGAATTACGGCCTGCCGGTAGCGGTCGGTTTCTTCGATTATGGTTCCTTCCCTAGAGCCCATCCGTGCTTTGTCGGCATGATTGATGCGCTACCTGCTGATGACTATGATGTTGTCTGCTGCGTCGGTTATCGTCCCAACACCCGGGCGAATGCAACCGACGAGCGTTTCCCCAGTGCATACAAGATCGGTATCGGTCAGGATCCGTCGATGTTAAATGGCTCCTTTGCCCTGGATGTCAATCTCTGGGCGAATGTCAAACAAACCCTGGCTGCATTGAATAACCAGTGGAATCCGGCAGATGCCAACCTGCACCACATATCCAGCCGTAAAGCGGACCTGGCAGCCAAGAGTGACGTGCGGCTAAGCAAACAAAACAACAGTGCGCTTGCCCATGCCAATGACAACCCTATCCATCCCAATTATCTGGGTCATCGAATGAGCGAGATGCTGGCGGAAAACTCAACCATCGTGTCAGAGAATTTCACCGCCGCGGATCACCTCATGCCGTTTGGCTTTGCCCAGGATGACTGGCGCCTGGTACGTACCTATGGCGGGAGCCTGGGTCATGGCGTCGGCAGCGCAGTGGGTGCCCAGTTGGCCGACCCGGAGCGTCCACTGGTGCTCAGTATTGGTGATGGCTCGGTTATGTACAGCTCCTCAGGCTTCTGGACCATGGCTCGTTACTCCCTACCCATCCTGACGGTGGTGTGGAACAACATGAACTACCAGACCGTACGCACGAATTTTGCTCGATGGGGCGGTAATATGGCCGAGATGAACAAGTACCCCGAGACCTTCCTGGGCGATCCAGCAATCGATTTTGTCATGCTGGCCAAAGCCCAGGGTATCGAGGGCCAACACGTTCATGAACCAAGTGAACTGGATAAAGCACTCAAGCGAGGCCGTGAAGTTCAGGCAGCCGGTGAACCCTATCTGCTCGACGTGCACATTACCAATGTGGGTGCCGGTGCTGACCAGAACTGGTACAAGGCTTTCAGCCTGAATACCCTTTAAAAAAGCAGCATAGGAGTAAAACATGAAATTTGGTGCTCAGATCGGCGTATACCGGACCACATGGGACAAGATTGAGCAGGTCGTTCGCATCTGCGACAAGGGTGCGTGGAACAGCATCTGGTTTGCAGATCACTATCTGCCACCGCCGCCAAGGCGCGAAGAAGAGCACCTCAATGCCCACGAGGGTTTCACCATTGCGGCGGCAGCAGCTGGCATTACCGGGAATGTTGAGATTGGCCATATGGTTTTGGGTAATACTTACCGACATCCTGCACTGGCGGCAAAAATGGCAGCAACAGTCGATCAGATCAGCCATGGTCGATTTACGTTTTCTATTGGTGCGGCCTGGTTTCAGCGTGAGCACGAAGCATATGGATGGGATTTCCCTGACATGAAAGAACGCCAGGACCGCCTGGAAGAAGCTTGCGAGCTGGTACGGACATTATTCCATGACGAGGGCCCGGTAACCTACCAGGGCAGGTTCTACCAGCTCGATGAAGCACCGCTGGCACCAGGCTGTTACGGTAGACCTATCCCCATCATGGTGGGCGGTACCGGTCCAAAACGAACGCTGCGGACCCTGGCAAAATATGGGGACGTTTTCAACCTCGATGGTTGGGCAGGTGGGCCCATGACCCGTAAATACCTGGACTACAAGTGGGGTATTCTGCTGCAGCACTGTGAAGAGGTAGACCGCGACCCCGGCGAGATTCGCAAGACCCTGTTAATGCCAACGCTGCTGTCGGAAGATAGCAATGCCTGTGAAGCGATGATCAAGGCAAGGCGACTAGGCGAAGGATCTGCCATCGGCAGTAAGGGTTATATCGTCGATCGCATTGGCGAGATGATCGATGCCGGTGTTGACGAGATTATGTTCGGTGGCATTCTGACTGAAACGCCCGAGGCCTATCTTGAATACCAAGCTGAGATTCTCAGCCAGTTCTGATATTGAATCGTTCCTGGCTAGGTTCCCTGTTATTTAGACTAGGGAGAACCGGTACCCACTGGAATAGATGGAGCAAGCCGTGGCAAAAAAAATTAATCGCCGAGACTTTATTAAAACCACCGCTGTGGCGAGTACAGCGACCACCCTAATGCCCAGGTCACTGCTCGCTTCGAACAAAAATAATCAAGTAAAACTAGGCTTTATTGGAACTGGCCTTCGCGGTCAATGGATCTTAGCACTGGCAGCAAAATACCCAGAAGTTCACATACCCGCGATCTGCGATGTCGATGAATCCATGATTGCCGGCGCCCTGAAGATATTAAAAGATGCTGGTAAACCCAAGCCCCGGGTTTACAGTTCAGGTGACCAGGATTTCCGCAGAATGGTTAGTTCTGAGGTGCTTGATGGCATTTATATAGCGACCCCCTGGCGGTGGCACCACCCCATGGCAATCAGTGCCATGAAAAACGGCATTCATGTGGGCACAGAAGTTCCTGCAGCGCTCAGCGTCACCGATTGCTGGGATCTAGTGAATACTTCTGAGCAAACCGGCATGCACTGCATGATCATGGAAAATGTATGCTACCGACGCGATGTCATGGCTATCCTGAACATGGTACGAAAGCAACTGTTTGGCGAACTGCTTCACTGCCAGGGTGGCTATCAGCATGATCTGCGTAATGTGAAATTTAACGACGGGCAGCAAGCCTACGGTGGCGGAGTGGAATTTGGTGAAAAAGGCTTCTCCGAAGCGCGCTGGCGAACACAGCATTCTGTAGATCGAAACGGTGATCTGTATCCCACCCATGGCCTGGGTCCGGTGAGTCCAATGCTGAACATTAATCGTGGCAATAGAATGCTTTATCTTACCTCGACCGCAAGCCAGGCCCGTGGCCTGCACAAATACATTGTCGACAACGCCGGACCTGAACACCCCAACGCAAAGGTTATATTCAACAACGGTGATATTGTCACCACAGTAATCAAATGTGCTCAGGGTCAAACCATTGTGCTCAGTCATGACACTAACAATCCTCGGCCTTATTCCTTGAATTTTCGGGTCCAGGGTACCCAGGGCATCTGGCAGAAGGACGCCCGCTCGCTTTTTATTGAAGGCCTGAGTGATCAGCCCCACCGCTGGGAAGATGAAGGGCCATACCTGGAAAAGTTTGATCACCCGCTCTGGCAACAGTTTCACGATAAGGCAGTGGGTGCGGGCCATGGTGGCATGGATTTTTTCATTGTCCGGGCACTGATTGAAACATTAAAAGGCTCACCGCCTGTAATTGATGTATACGACGCTGTGAGTATGAGTGTAGTTACGGCATTAAGCGAAGAGTCCATTGCTCGTGGCAGCACAGCGGTAAATATCCCAGATTTTACCCGCGGCAGATGGCAAACAAATCAGCCCATTTTTGGTCTAAATGACATTCTTTAGTCTGTATTAAGAATCATAGGGTGCCCCATCATTAACCTGAACGGTGCGGTTCGACGTCGTCTTTGCCTTGGAGCGCCTCAGGCTATACTCCGGTCAATCAGCTCCTTGAGCAGCAGTTATGGGTAATCCTGCGAAAACTGCCGCCAGCAGTGCCTCATAGCCAACGGCGGTAGATCCAGGGTATCCATTGTGATATCGGCAACAAACACCACAGCAACACCGATGACAGTGTCGGTTGTAGCGTTTTCCAAACCCCGTTCCACACCACTATGTTCGTTCCTCACTTCACTATAACAACACAATCCAGCTTCTAAGATTCCCAGTTAAAATAAGGGCTGAGCCCTGACAATAACCTCGTCTTAAAGTCATAAATAAGGACTTCCATACTGTTCATCCAACTACTCCTGAATTCAGCGCTTATCGGTAGGCCCTATGCGCGGGGTTGAATTCAATCCCCTTAAGCATGACTTTCCAATACAGGAAAGGGAAAAAGTATTTTTTCAGCAACCAGTAGCTGAAGCGCTGTTTACGGGGGTCCCCAGGAAAAGACGGGGTTACCTTACCGCCATAGCAGAATTCCGCCAACATCACTGAATTTTTGCTGGTAACCAGTGGGCATGCTCCATAGCCGTCATAATCTGTCGGCAGAGCAGTTTGGTTGATTCTGGCTAGCAGCCCCTTGGCAACAATGGGAGCCTGCAAACGCGCGGCGGCGGCTGTTTTAGCATTCGGTGTATTGGTTGCGTCACCCAGACCAAAAATATTGCTGAAGGTTTTATGCGCCAGTGTTCCAGGGTCAACGTCGACCCAACCAGCGGCATCACCAATGGGGCTGCCCTTGAGAAAATCAGGAGCACTCTGCGGTGGCGTCACATGCATCATGTCGAAAGCCCTACTGACCTGTTGTTTGTTACCCTCAGTATCTTCTATCTCAAAAACAGCTTGTTTGTTTGGCCCGTCAACGGCTACCAGGGTGTTTTTGAACTCGGCACTGATTCCGTAGCTGGCAACGACGCCTTTAAGTGCTTCGGCAAACAAGGGAACGCCAAACATGCTGGGTAAGGTGGTGTGAAAGGCGATATCAGCATTTATATTGTTTTTCCTGAAATGATCCGCCGCCATATACATGATTTTCTGCGGTGCACCAGCACATTTGATGGGCATGGCTGGCTGGGTAAACAGGGCTGACCCTCCAGAAAAATTCTGGATGCAATCCCAGGTGTAATTGGCATATTCCAGCAGGTAATTACTGCACACACCATTGCTACCTATCGTCTCCAGCAGGCCTTCTACTTTATGCCAATCCAGCTGGAGCCCTGGGCATACCACCAGATAGTCATACTCGACCGACTCTCCATTGGCCAGCTTCACTGAATTGAGTTCCGGGTGAAAACTTAAAACTGAATCCTTTATCCAGGCTGTTCCACTGGGGATGCAATCGGATTGAGCATGATGCGTCGCAGCAGCGGCATATTCACCCCCTCCCACCAGGGTAAAGGCAGGCTGATAATAATGCGTATCCGAAGGGTCAATAATGGCAATATCCAGCGTCTTATCCTTTCGCCCGAGTAGAGCAGAAACAGTAATTCCTGCTGCACCGCCACCGACAATCACAATCTGATGTTTCATGCATGCCCCTTTATAAAAAGAATTGGTTTTCAATCTCTTCTTAACTGACATTAGTACAAATGTGCGCATAGCACCACCTGAAACACGGCTGAGCCGCCGACGTTAAAGCAAGGCCTTTCTTACGACTGGCACGGGCACCTCTGGTATGGCAGACTCGACCAGGATTCGACATTAGACACCAGGGGAAAAACCTTACCTTAACGCCTACAAATAAATATTCAGCTTTACCCGAACATCTCGGACAGGACCTGACCCCATGGCAACACTGATCCAATGTCATCGCCTTACCCATTCTCTGGGCAATAAGGCATTATTTAATTCCCTTGATATAGCTATCAACGAGGGCGATAAAATTGGCCTGGTCGGTCACAATGGCTCAGGTAAATCCACCCTGTTAGGCATTCTGAGTCAAGCCCTGGAAGCCAATGAGGGAGAGATTTCCCTCAATCGGAGACTGCAGCTGGAAGTGGTGGAGCAATTTATCAATCCCAGACTATCTGACCATACGCTGGCCCAGGCTTTGGCTGACAAACTACCCGAGGAGGGCAAGGACTTTAATCAATACCGTGTTGAACAGTTACTGGCAGAACTGGGTTTTAGTCCTATAGAATACAATTACCTCGTATCTGACCTCAGCGGCGGTCAACAGAATCGGCTCATGTTTGCTCGCGCTGTTATCAATAACCCGAATCTAATTCTGTTTGATGAGCCGACTAACCATCTAGATTTGACCACTCTGTTGTATTTTGAGAAATTCCTGCAGCAGCTGGACGCAGGTTTCCTTCTGGTCTCTCACGACCGACAATTTCTCGACGCAGTAACCCATCGCACCGTATTTCTCAGGGACGAAAGAATTTATAGCTTTAATCTCCCTTATACATTGGCAAAAACCCATCTGGACGCTCAGGACAAAGCTGCCAGCGCTCGGCTCAAATCAGAAGAGAAAGCTATCAAGAGCCTCGCAGCCAGTGCCAAGCGCCTCGCCAATTGGGCCAAAGTATACGACAACGAAAAATTTGCAACGAGAGCTAAGAGTATGGAGAAGCGGGTCGAGAAGATGGAGGAGAGTAAGACCTTTGTCAGCAAAGGTTCCAGGCTCAATCTCGACCTGGAGCTGCTCTCAGCACGTGCTGACCGGATGCTGCATATCGAAAATAAGGAAATCCTGTCTCCCGGTCAAGAGCCAGTGCCTCTATTCCACATTGAAGAATTTATTATACGACCCGGTGATCGAATCGCATTGCTGGGACATAACGGTGTCGGCAAGACAACCTTAATCAAACTAATTATGAACCGGTTTGCAACAGACAGAGGCGGCGACTTTATAAAATTTAACCCTCAAACTGATATCGGTTATTACGATCAGGAAATAAACGATCTAGATGGCACAATGAATCTGATGGAAACCCTGAGAGCCCGCAGTCATCGAGGCAGCGAAGCAGACTACAAGACCGCTCTAATCAGTGCAGGATTCCCTTACAGAGATATGACCAAAAAGGTAGCGGTGTTAAGCGGCGGTGAAAAAGCCCGTTTGATGTTCCTGATCATCAAGATAAACCAGCCTAATTTCCTGATTTTGGACGAGCCCACCAATCACATTGATATTCAGGGTAGACAACAACTAGAACAGCAGATTCTGGCCGCCAAGGCAACACTACTGGTCACCTCCCACGATCGCAGATTTATTGATCATATCGCAGATCGTTATGTGCTGATCCAAAACAGTCAATTGCTCGAAATCAACAGTCCAGAGACATTTTACCAGACTGACTCAAGCCCATCGATAGATAGCATTCATACCAAAGTAGAAAGGCAAACCGAACCTGTGTCAGCAAACGATGAAGATTCGATTCTGGAAAGGATTATTGAACTGGAAACCTTGATCGCCGAAGACCGCGCCAGAAAACTCAAATTCCAGAAGCCTAAACTGCAGTCCAACTGGCATACTGAGCTCACTCACCTCAATACCCTGCTAACCACCGAGCCAAAATAAGAATCAAATCTCTACTCTCTTACGAAACCGCAGTGGACCAGGTTACCTGATCGCCGTCAGCGCCAACTTAACTTAAGGGAAAAACAGCCGGACAGTTTATAATGCGGTTTATGCTATTGTGCCCATAACAGTGCTCATAATACTCCCAACCACCAAACTGCACTATGACCAGCAAGGACATGAACAGCATGCAGAAGCGAGCATTAGCAGCGAAAAGAGACACCACCCAAATAGCCCAGGACTTTGATCTACTGACGCTTCCTGAAGATTTTTACGACGACCCCTTCGTTTATTACAATGCCCTGCGAGCGCACTCACCGATCAAGCAGATGTCAGACGGTAGTTACTTCCTCACCCGTTACGCGGACCTTGTGAGCATATACAAAAACACGACCCTGTTTTGTTCAGACAAAACAATCCAATTTAAGCCTAAATTCGGGGATACACCCCTGTACGAGCACCACACCAGCTCACTGGTATTCAACGACCCGCCGCTGCACACCCGCGTGCGCAGCATCTTAAACGGTGCCCTGATACCGAGGGCCATCAAGGCAATGGAACCCAGCCTGATCGCGCTGGTCGATGAGCTGATTGATAATATGAGGCACAGCACTCAGGTCGATCTAATCGAAGATTTCGCCAGCGCCATTCCCATCGAAGTCATTGGTAATCTACTCGATATACCGCGAAATGAACGAGCACCGTTACGTAACTGGTCACTGGCAATTTTAGGCGCACTTGAACCGGTTGTCAGTGAGCAGGCAGCCAACTGGGGTAATCAGTCGGTGGAGGACTTCCTCACCTACCTGGCAGACCTTACCCAGCGTCGTCGCCGCCAGCCCGGCAATCCCGAACAGGATGTCTTGACTCGACTCATCCAGGGTGAAGCAAGCGGCGCAAAACTCTCAGAGAAAGAATTGCTGCACAATTGTATTTTCCTGCTCAATGCCGGCCATGAAACCACCACGAACCTGATCGGTAGTGCCCTGGTTACGTTACACGATAATCCCGATCAGCGACGGCACCTGATCGAGCGACCGGAACTGATCAAGCCAGCCGTTGAAGAGGTGCTCCGCCTGGAAAGCCCCAATCAATTAGGTAATAGAATGGCAACCGAAACTGTGAATATCAGCGGTAATTCAATCCCGGCAGGAGCCAATATTCACCTTTGTATTGGTGCTGCCAATCGCGATCCGAGCATATTTCCAGACGCTGAGCATTTTAACATCAGTCGATCGCCTAATCGCCACCTCGCCTTTGCCAGTGGTGCTCACAACTGCATCGGTAACACCCTGGCACGACTGGAGGCAAGCATCGCCATCTCAGGCTTTATTGGCCAATTCCCCAACTATCAACTGGTCGATAGGCCTGTCCGCGGTGGACGGGCCCGATTCCGTGGCTTTCTCAGTATTCCCTGCCTGCTCGAGGGAGACAGCAGTGGCCAATAATCTATTAGTAATCCTGCCAGCGTTCTGACAGTCCTGGATGATTTTGGACTAAATCGGCGCTTCCTGAAGACTATATGCACCTGTCCGGGGGCCTCACACGCCTGTAGGGGGCATTAACTAGGTCAACACCCAGACTTAGCGATCTACTATTTTATGGGTCAGACTCATATAAGATCGGTTAATGAATCCAGTGTTATCGCCGTTCTGCTCATCCCACTCTTTGGTTAAACCAGCGGCAACCACCTCATCAAGCGTGGCACCTTGTTCGATCATGGCCATCATGCGGGTGCGGATTATGCTCAACATATCAATATAGTCTTTCAACGCATTGTAGTCGGTGATAGCACCATGGCCAGGAATCACCACAGTATCCTTATTGATCAGCTTTAAAGTTTCTGTACAGAAACGAATGACACCATCGAGCGTGCCACCATTGCCAGCATCGATAAACGGGTAACCCGCATTGTTGAAGACATCGCCAAGGTGAACCGCATTACTGGTACGAAAAATAACCGCCGTATCACCTGTGGTATGAGCAGGGCCAAAATGAAACAGGTCTACTCGTTCCCCATTGATATGGAACTGCATTGTTTTATCAAAAGTCACGGTGGGCAGCGCCTCTTCTGGGTAGGCCTTCTGCAGATAGGACGCAACCACCAGGTTAATCAGATGATCATCAAGCATCATGCTCCGGGAATTAGAATGGCTGACCAGCCAGGCACCTTTCGGCCCGAGCGCCAGATTGCCCTCGGCATGGTCAAAGTGCCAATGGGTATTGACCACAAAATCAATCGCCTGCCCGCCAAGCTCGCCTATGGCGGCTTCTATGTTTGGCATCAGGCTGGGAAACTGATCGTCAACTATGAGAACGCCATCCTTACCAGTGCTGACTGCAATATTTCCACCGGTTCCAAATAGCACATTAAGATTCTTGGTAACGGCCTGGACAGTAATCTCCGGTTTATCAAAATCCCAGCCAAAAGTAACTCCCAGTGGCTTCAGCGGTAAGGGCTCCGGTATCTCGGGTCCTGAGTGGGGAAATGCAGTTGAGCAAAAAAATATTAGGAAAAATCTAAGCAGCATTGTATGCATCCTTATTAGCTCCCTTTATTTACAGTGAATTAACTACTTACAGTGAATTAACCACGTTTTCTGGAATTCAGCAAACAACTTCTATAGGAACAAGCGCAATCCGCTGTGACTGCTCGGTTATCCTGACAACACCAGGTGGCTAGGTCGAGCCAATCCAGCAGGAAAGTTTGGCCGGGCAATGACGGCAAGGCGATCCAGAATTAACGATGATCAACAATACGCTGGGCTTTACCTTCAGACCTGGGAATCCTACCAGGCTCGTGAACCACTACTTTCGCGGTAACGCCTATGAATGTTTTAATTCTGTGTACTAGTTCAGCCGAAGTGCTATCGGAATTTGCATCCGCATTTTCTGAAAGTTCCACGTTAATAGTCATGACATCCATGTGCCGGTCCTTGGACAACTCGATCTGGTAATGAGGAGAAAGCGCGTCAATTGCCAGTAAATGCTCCTCAATCTGAGTCGGAAAGACATTGACACCACGGATGATCATCATGTCATCACTACGGCCGGTTATACGAGCCATCCGTCGCATGGTTCTGGCGCTACCGGGCAAAAGCCGGGTTAGATCACGGGTACGATAGCGAATAATTGGCATGGCTTCCTTGGTCAGGCTGGTAAACACCAGCTCACCTTGTTCTCCGTCTGCAACGATTTCACCGGTTTCCGGATTAATCACTTCAGGGTAAAAATGATCTTCCCAAATAGTTGGACCATCCTTGGTTAACAGACATTCCTGAGCCACACCTGGGCCCATCACCTCAGATAGACCGTAAATATCAACCGCATCGAGGTGCAATCGCGATTCGATTTCTCTGCGCATGGCATCGGTCCACGGCTCAGCGCCAAAGATGCCCAGCCGTAAAGACAACTTTTTCGGATCAACACCCTGACGATCCATTTCATCAGCGATGTTCAGCATGTAAGACGGCGTCACCATAATGATATCCGGATCAAAATCCTGAATCAGTTGCACCTGCTTCTCAGTCTGACCACCCCCCACAGGAATCACTGCACAACCCAACCTTTCACCCCCATAGTGAGCGCCGAGTCCTCCGGTAAACAGGCCATAACCATAGGACACATGGATTTTATCCAGGGCCTGGCCACCGGCAGCACGAATCGATCTTGCCGCCACATCAGCCCAGACATCAATATCATTTTTGGTGTAGCCCACCACTGTAGGCTTACCGGTAGTACCACTTGAGGCATGAATGCGTACCACGGCCTCCATGGGAACCGCGAAGCTTCTGAACGGATAGTTATCGCGTAGATCCTGCTTGGTGGTGAACGGGAACTTGACCAGATCTTCCAGGCTAACTAATTCATCTGGATGTACCCCACTAGCATCGAATTTATCTCGATACATCAGAGAATTTCCATAAGCGTGCCGCAGTGTTTTCTTCATTCGCTGCAACTGAAGATTGCGTAGCACATCGACACTAGCTGTTTCGATCGCGTGCAAAGGATCATGACAGGCTGAGTTCGGCATAGTAATTCCTTGTGTTGTACAGGCAGAATAAACCACGTTTTTGCTGCTTCGGCAATCACCAATCTCGGCGACTATGGGCAATGCTACAGGCACGACCGTGCCAAGTAACAGTCAACCTATCCACATCATCAAGAGCCAGAAATTCTGGCCATAAAATACACCGGGATTTTATCGCGTTGCCCCACGAACCTGATATTTCGCGCCAGTACCACAACCCCTCGGGCTCAGCCTGGCAGACAATCATCTATTCTTGAATGAATCAGAACACGCTGCTTAAACCCAAACGCCTTCGCCCGGATTGACCTGGTCCGCACTTCTGGAACTCAAAGCTAAATCAATTGGATAGTGTCTTCTTTTGTGGGAAGCTGGAATCGTCTATCAATCATTGCCAGCAAAAAGCCTATTGGGAGAATAGTTTATGAGTATTCAAATAGCGGGGGGTTGTTTCTGCGGATCGATTCGTTATGCCTTTGAGGATGGTGCCTACGCCACTGCCAACTGCCATTGCACCATGTGCAGGCGCACTTCGGCAGCACCCTTCGTACCCTGGATCGTCGTTCCCAAAGAACACTTCAGATATACCGACGGAATCCCCAAGGTACTCAATTCCTCGCAACACGGTACTCGCTATTTCTGTGCAGACTGCGGGACGCCGCTCGCCTGCGAGAATGATTCTCATGCCGATGTGATCGACATCACTATCTGTAGTCTCGATGCGCCCGAGGTTATTATTCCAGAGCATGAAGTCTACCTTGACACACGCCTACCATGGTCAACCGCCACCGAATGAAAATGAGCCAGCAGCCTGACGCATCAGAAGACTAAGGCATTATCCGTTCTATCCTTACCTGTAGACTTTAAGTATTCCCTGGCCAGTTGACAGGCCTTGCCAATCAACATTGGCGTCATTTCCTTTGCTGTCTGGGTTTCAGGACGAGTATGGACCCAGCCCAGATAGGTCAGGCCCCGTGCCATAAGAAAAAGCGGTAGATAAGAGAGTTGCTGTTCGCTGAGTTGCCGATGACATCGATAACCCGCAATTAGTGCATCACGGGCGACTGGGTAGTAACTTTCCTCCATCTCAAAATAAAGCGCTGTCGCCAGCTCAAAAAGATGCCATCCATATCCGGCATCATCAAAATCAATTAAACGAACTTTTTCTCCATCTACCAACAGGTTCTCAGCGACAAAATCAGCGTGGATCAGGCTGTACTGACTGACATTGGACTCATCAGCAGCATAGCGAGCCAGGTCACTAGCAACCTGAGTGCGGATTGTGATCAGCAACTGACGCTGCTCATCTGTCAGTGCAGCCAATTCCCAGAACCGCCCCCACAAGGGGTTCTCTCCCACCAGGCCCTGCTCATCCCAGGCGTGGCGGCTGAAGCCGGCCGGCTCTTGCCAGCCACAGGATTGATTGTGCAATTGAGCTGCCAGGCTACCAATGGTATGGAAGGTGTCATGCACCGGTTCGGTGCCCTGGGAACCGGATCCTGTGAAGCCCAGGTGTTCACCTTCCACCCAGGCAAACAAATCCACCTGACGAGATTCGGGAACCTCGTCTACCTGTACCCGGGTAAATAGCTGACCGGTGCTGCAGGGCACTACTCTGGGCACCTCCATGCCGGCTTCGGCCAGGGCGACAATCCACTGCAACTCGGAGCGTAACGCCTGGTCAGAGTGGTATCCATAGCGGTGAATTCTCAGCGCGAAATGCTGTCCCTGAGCGGTGCTTAGTTTGAACACCGCATTCTCACGATACTTGATCAGTGCCAGTTCATATTCCCTGATAGGCCATGCCTGTACCGATTGATGAGCAAGACTGGTCAATGCCTGGACCTGCGCCACTACATCCAGGCCATAGAAATCCATTACAGCTCAGCCAGACAATGGTCAAAGGTTTCTAGCAGAATATCCGCATGTTCATGGGTAAAGGACATGGGTGGCCGCATCTTTAATACATTATCGTGAAGGCCGATCCGGCTGATTAATACGCCCTTTCGGCACATCGCGTTGACAACCCGCATTGCCGAGACCGAGGCGGGTTGTCTGCTGTCCTGGTCAGACACCAGTTCGACCCCAAAGAACAGGCCTTTGTGACGGACATCGCCAATGATTGGGTATTTTGCCTGCAGGACATTTAGTCGTTCGGCTATGTAATGACCAACGGTGACTGCATTGCTCAGTAAATCCTCTTGTTCCAGCACATCCAGAACCGCATTGCCCACCGCACAGGACACAGGATTACCCGCAAAGGTATTAAAGTACATACCCCAGGCACCAAACTCCTCTATCAGATCTGCCCTGGCAACTACACCGGCCAGAGGATGACCATTGCCCATGGGCTTGCCGAGGGTAACAATATCTGGAATAACACCGGCATACTGGTGTGACCACCAGTGTTCACCGGTACGACCAAAACCACCTTGGACTTCATCGGCAATATACAGGCCACCCGCGGCACGAACGCAATCTACAGCTTTTTCAACAAAGCCTGGCGGCTCCATGACCAGACCTTCGTTAGCAAATTCCGGGCAGATCAGGATACCGGCCACACCAAGCCCTCGTTGGCTAAATGTTGCTACTGCTTTAGCGACCTCAGCAGCATAAAAATCCGCCAGGGAATCTGCGCTGGCACCGACAGGAATTCGGTACGAGCAGGGTGGTGGGAACGCCAGTACTCTTTGGGTTGTTCTGGCTTCGGGCATGAATGCTGTCCCTAATTCAGCCACCGCTTCGGTATTACCATGGTAGGCACAGCTGGTGACGATAATACCCTGGGCACCGGTATGCTGGCGGGCCATGCGCAATGCCAGCTCATTGGCTTCGCTACCGGTGCAAGTAAGCATGGCCATACTCAATGAATCAGCAAATTTTGCGGTCAGTCTTTCAACATAACCGACAATATTTTCATGTAAATAGCGAGTATGGCTATTGAAGGTTGAGGCCTGCGCGGTCAGTGCCGACACCACATGCGGATGACAATGGCCGACATGAGGTACATTGTTGTAAGTGTCCAGAAACCTTCTGCCGCTGGCATCATAAACCCATACGCCTTCCCCCCTGACCAGTTCCAGCGGCTGTTCATAAAAAAGGGGAGCGCTCTTACCCAGCACTTCATAGCGCCGCATAAGCAATTGCTTATTCATCGTAAAATCCGTCCATTACCACCTGACTTTCCGGCAGCGTGGAACCACCATCGACAACGATTGTCTGGCCAGTCAGATACGATGCCTCCTCAGACGCCAGGTACAACATGGTATAGGCAATATCTTCGGGTACACCAAGATAACCAACCGGTATGCACTCTGCCATGGCCTTAAGCCCTGCCTCATCAGCCAATTCCGACATGGCCGCGGTCAGGATATAACCCGGCTCGACCCCATTTACAGTGATATTGTTTCGGGCGTATTCAAGCGCTGCAGTACGAATAAAACCATTCATCCCGCCTTTGGACATGGCATAGTGGGCGGTACCCGGCATGGCAACTCGGGGACCCGTCACTGAAGACGTAAAAATCAACCGCCCCCAATTCTGTTCTCGAAAATGCGGTACACAAGCCTGAGTCAACCACACAGCCGCCTTCATATTCACCGACAAGGTCTGATCAAGTATCTCATCGCTCAGGTCATCGACCGTATGCAGTGGATAGATGGCGGCATTATGCACTGCAATATGGATACCACCATAAATCGACAATGTTTCAGCCACGATATCGCTGACGGCGCTGTGTTGACCTACATCACAGACTATTAGTTTCGCCTGACCACCTGCATCGACAATGTCATCGACCGTCTGTTGACCGTTGCCGGCGCTTCGCGTGGCGACGACAACCTTTGCACCATGGCTGGCAAAAACCTTGGCAATGCCTTCGCCAATGCCCTGACCAGCGCCCGTAACGATCGCAATTTTCCCTGACAGATCTGCAAACATAATGTAACTCCACGGCAAACTATAAACAGGACGACCCTACCAACTGAAGGGATCGAATTGTTACTATCAAAGCTAGTATACATCGATCCTTCACTGACCTCGGTCCCGTTATCGGAATTTTACAGGCCCATCCAAAATCGAACTTTTATTGAAGCCCTGTTCTCCATATGAAAAACTATCATTTTTATAACAAAAAAGGTGAGATTAATGAAAAAGTTGATTATTGCAGGATTACTGTGTTTGTCGTTCCAGTATGCTTCAGCTGAAACAACGCAAATGATGAGCTGTCAACTACAAACTGGAAAGACTATTTTGGACCTCACAGCCTGGTGGGATAGATGGCGCTCGATTAGTGATAAAGCAGGATTCAAGGACTACAAGGTTAAAGTGGGCCTGCCGCACACATTTTCTGCCAATCAAGGTGTAACCCCAGAGACGGTCTGGATGATTCACTCATCACCCAGTTTTGATCGCTACGGGGCTGCTTGGGAATGGTGGTATACCTCGCCGAAGACGCAATCAATGAATACTGAATTTCAAACTATCTGTGTGAATACCAGCAACACACTTATGCAGGTTATTGGCGCGTATTAGTTAATCAAACACGGAAAACCCAGCAACCGCTGGGTTTTTTGTCTCTGTATCAAGACCATTTCATCCGACCAAAAACCGCTATCAATTGTCAGCTAAAAATTCTAATCGAGCACAGCGTTCTGCTGGGGGCGTTATACCCGAAAAAGCTGCTGGTCAATATCTTTGAATGACTTGAACTCAAGGGCATTACCGGTCGGGTCTAAAAAGAACAAGGTTGCCTGTTCGCCAGGTAGTCCTCTGAACCTGATATACGGCTCGATCATAAATTCGATACCCGCCCCTTTTAACCTTTCAGCAAGCACCTCCCAATCCGGCATTTCCAGGACCACGCCCAAATGGGGAACCGGTACGGCCTTACTGTCTACTGGGTTGGTGTAGAGCTCAAGGCTATTATTCTCACCAATGCCAGGGTCATGATGTATCACCAGTTGGTGGCCAAAAAAGTTAAAATCTACCCAATCATCACTGCTGCGACCTTCCGCGCACCCTAAAATATCACCATAAAACTGGCGTGACTCCTGAAGGTTTCGAACGGCAATGGCGACATGAAAAGGGCTGAGTTTCATAGCGGCTCCTTAATCGGGAAACTAAAATTTAATTGCGATGACGCCATTATATAGGACCCTTATTAAACTCCGCGGGATCCGGCTCTACTGGCTTATCACTATTGACCCAACAGACAACCTCACAATACCAGTAAAATCGGGGATCTTTACAGCAACACGGTAAAGTCAGCGCGGCGCTGCACTAGCTTCTTATAATAAAAGCACTACCAGCCTTTGCAGGCAATGCCATCATTCATAGCTCAGCACTGCCGCGGGGTTGCTCAAGTTGCTTTATCGATATTGAAGATCCCATGCCCAGCCAGATAAAGGTATAACCGGCTAAGCCCATGAGCATCGCCTGGGGCGTACCGTAGACTTCCGCCAATGCACCGATCAATAGAGCCCCCAACGGCATCAGGCTATAAGTAATGCCGTGAATACCTAAAACCCGACCACGCAACTCCCCCGGAACTTCAGCCTGCAATGCAGTTGCTGAAAAAATCAAAAACACCGACATACAGGCAGCCGCCAACAAAACAAAGAGCAGCGCCAGGAAGTAACTTGGCAGCATGGTCGATACTGCGAAGGCACTCAGCATGACAACAGCAAGGGCTGCAGCACCGAGCATATATTTGCCATAGAGTACGCCCGGCTTGATCGCGCCCGAAACAACAGTGCCGGCAATCGAGCCAATCCCAGAAGCCGACATGAGCAATCCAAATCCTTTTGGACCGGCCCCCAACAGATCAGCAAATGCTGGCATGAGTTGCTGGTATGCGCTAAGAAACAACATGGTGGCATAACAAAGCAGAATCAGATTACGAAATAGCGGGTTGATAGCAATAAAGCGCAAGCCTTCCATTATCTGCGCCAACGGTGAGGTGCCCTGGGTTCCCGGTAGTCGCAAGCGAATCTGCAAAAGAACAGCCAACATCACCCCATAACCCATGGCTGCCAGCGCAAAAATTAATGCCGTGTCATACAAAGCAATAAGCAGACCTGCCACGGCAGGAACTACCATACGGGTCAATTGCCACAGAACCGAATTCAGAGCGACCGCTGACAGCAGAGCATCCCGGTCGATTAGATGCGGGAAAAAAGCCTGCCGGGTGGGCCAGTCGATGCCACTCACCGTTGAGATGGCGGCAGCAACCAACCAGATCTGGGCAACACTGATACTGTCAAGGACATCCAGACAGGCCAGCAAAACCAGAAAAAGCACATGCAGAGAAGTTGTCGTGAGCAGCACGCTGCGTTTTTCAAAGCGATCGGCAATCACGCCTCCTATAATCGTCATAAGAATAGCTGGGAGTGCCATTGCAGCACCGAGAATCCCCAGATCAAGCGCCGATCCAGACAGGTCAAACACCAACCAACCCATGGCCACCGCGGCTATCTGCCAGCCACCTACAGAGCCCAGGGACGCCAGCCAGTAGCGTCTATAAAGCCTGAAGCCCAGGGCCGGATAACGATCAATAATCGACATTATTCATTCTCTGATTATTCCTATGACACTAACCCGTTCAATCTAGGGTGCACGGCGAACCGGGTATAGGGCGGCAAAATTATCGGCAAAAAAGCACTGCCGATCGAAATCTGACAGAGCCGCAGTGGAACGCAGGAAACGACCAATGGGATCTCTTCCGCCCTCAGCATGAGGATAATCTGATGAGAACATATACAACTGTGCACTGGATTCGGACACGATCTGCGCCACATCCTCGAAAGGATAAGGTGTAAACCTCAGTTGCATTTCAGCCTGCTCTGAAGGCGTTCGGGACATTCTGGCCAGTTGCGGTTCAGACTTTGCCCAGATAGCAACAGCGTGATCAAGACGACGCAGCATATCCGGCACCCAACCTGCCCCAATTTCGATAATACCGCCCTTTAAAGAGGGATGACTTTCCAGCACGCCATCCAGAATCATCGCTGAAATAAACTGATGTGCGGCAAAATGAATGACAGTCAGATCTTTACTGCCGATGACCTCAGCACCGCCGCGTGCGCTGATCGCATCCGGCGTGCCATCGTTCATCCAGGCATCACCAATCGTTAATGGCGCGCTACCCACATGCAGGATAAAAGGCAGGTCGGCTTCCGCCAGGGTCGCCCAGAACGCCTCGTTATCAGGATGTCCCGGTGAACGACCTGCCGGTGGATCTGACGGAATCCAAACAGCACCTAATCCCAGCTGCCGGGCATGCTCAAGCTCTTTAAGCGCAAGGTCTGCGTCCTGCAGAGGCACCATGGCAACGCCGATCAGGCGGTTATCGGCCGAGCAGAATTCAGCCATCGCCCGGTTATGGGCTGCTGCGCCACCGTAGGCGACACGCCGATCATTGTCAGGATCAAAGATCAAGCGGGCGCAGAAGGAGGAAAACACAACCTGCTCAGTAAACCCCAGTAAATCAAGCGCCTGAGCGCGCTCCGGGCCGTTAAAAGAACCCAATGCCTCGTGCCATTTAGGCCCTCTGGTGAGATTATCGCCCAGTTCAACAAGCTGCTGCACCCGTTCGGGGGCATGGCCCTGCTTCTGGTCATACTGGCCAGGGTTAAACTGACCTACCAGGGCCGCGCCCAGATCAGGCAGCAGACGCCTGGTTCGAGTATCGGCATGACTGGAGAGAAAATCCGGCAACTCCAGCAGATGACTATCAGCATCGAAGATCGCGCGCTCACCCGCGTAAGTCATAACACCCCCTTCCTTATTGGCTGCCTTAACGGGCTGTCACCCAGACAGATACCAGGCCTGTTGAAGCCCACAGCGAATCAATCCTGCCTGTTCACGTTACTGAACAACCCGGAACCCTATTATGTTCAATCAGAATAAACCACGTTTTCAGCAAGGGAGCAATCTTGCAAGGGTTATCAAAACCAGGGCTCCGGCCACCAGGCTGAACAGCTGGATGATCTAGTCAACCGCCCAGGCCGCTATCGGTATCAGGGTTGAACCTGTACAGCGGCGTTGTGGCCAGATGCAGACTATGGCTTTATCGAGCCCAACAGGGCCTTATCCAAGTGCTTCATCAAAGATAAATAAATCCGTCAACAGGGCGCGAAGATGAATGGACGCGTTGAGATTATCAACCAGCTGGGAGCTAATCGACCTTTGAGCAAGCAATAATCTGACGGCTGCCTGGCTTGTTTTTGCATCGCTCGCCAAGGTGTCGATGAAAGGACGGTAGGAATCAACTCGTCCAGTATTTTTCTGTTCGGCTTGACTGGTAATAATCTCAGCAATGCCAGTCAACGCCTGGTCCATAACATTGAGGTACGAGTATATCTCCTGCTCATGCGCTGGCTTGGGGCCTGTTGATTTTTCGTGACCTTGTGCGGCATAGGCAAGCATAAACTCATAAGCTGCCTCTATGCTGTTGATGCGATCATCAAACAGCGTGTTATTTTCACTCACCATCTAATTGTTCCTTGTTTTCAACGATCCATCTTTCAGGATCGTGCTGGTTAAAAAATTCCTGGCGACTGATCCTGCCGAAGACCATGGAACGCAGGTACATACGCTTTTCAGGGCGCAAAGCAAAATAGATATGAATCATCACAACTGACAGCAGGAACAAGGCAGCGAATCCATGCGCCACGTAGACGAGTCCCCAGCTTTCAGCGGATAACCAGTACAGATCCCGCTGCCACCAGGGCGTATCGATCTTCACCATCATCAGCATGCCAGTAACAATAGTGACCAGGATAATGGCACTGATTCCATGATGCATCAGTTTCTGTGGTGGCGAATATTTACCAGGCTTAATCAATTCGCCGTTCCTTATATTCAGCGTTCTCGCCGTCACTGCTTTGATTTCTTTAATGTCCTTTATGCCAAACAGCATGCTACGCAAATCCTGCCATAAAAAGGCTCTAACAATATGTGCTGCAACCAGTAAAGTCAGCAGCACGCCGGAAATCCAGTGACCCATGACCCAGGCAAATTTAATACCGATTATCGGTAGAAATCCTGTGCCAAGGAGAACTAGCACTGAAAAGGCAGACAGCCAGTGGAAGCAGATATCAATCTGCAAATGTCGGTTTACAGGCTTGTCTTTAGCAGGCAGGGCTTTAGCGTCAGTGGCATCATCGATCATCTGCAACGAATTCTCTATCTGGAATGCGACCTGCGCCACATATAAAGGGCATGAACAACGATGACAACAACTGTCACCAGGAAAAATATCCCCAGCAGATCCCAGGAAACGCCTTCCAATACAGATTGCCCCCAGGCGTCTGAACTATAGCGAAGCAGCTTCACAGGCTAACTATTCCGTATCGCACGCTTAACCAGGTTATCCAGCAGGGGAATCTTGAAATGGTTGTAATTCAGTGGTGTCGCGCCACGTATGGCTGACTGACCCGCAAGCGATGCGGTTTCATCATCCACAGGGCTCCCCTTAACAACACTCTCAACCACAGTGAGTCTTTTTGGAACACACTCAACACCACTACAGGCAATTCGTATATCTTCGATAATATTTCCGTTCAGCTTCATCGCCGAAGCCACATTAACCAGCGGAAAATCCCAGGTTTTCCGATCTGCGACCTTCTCAAAATAGAATCTGGCGCCTGCCCAGCTATCAGGAATCTGAATGGCGGTGAGAATTTCATTGTCTTCGAGCACGGTCATGCGTTCTATGTCGACCGCAGGGCCAATGAAAAAATCCTCGGCTTTTACGCTTCGTTGCCCCTGGGACCCGGTTATCACGCAGGTCGCATCGAGGGCGACCAGCGCTGGCGCTGTATCTGAAGGCGATACGGCAACACACCTGTCAGCCGCAAACAGGCAGTGTTCTCGATTCATACCTTCGGGTGTATCGGCGTAGCACTTTTGTCCGCCGGCACGATAGCAATCTAATCCTGATCGATAATACCAGCAACGGGTATCCTGGCAGATATTACCGCCAATGGTACTGACATTACGGATCTGAGGACTGGCAACATGGCTAGCAGCCTCAGCCAACAGGCTATATTTCGATCTGATTAATTCACTACCGGCAATTTCAGTTAGCGTCGTTGTTGCACCCAATTCGATACCGCCGGCTATTTCCCGTATGCCCCTAAGAGAATCAATGGCTAACAGGTCAATCAGAGCAGCCGGATTCTTGACCCGGTCTTTGAACCAGTCAAGGCTGTCATTACCACCAGCCATGAGCCAGGCATCCTGACCCAGGCGATCCACCAGACTCAGTGCATTTCCCAGATTCGCTGGTTGATACAGATCAAAGCCTCGCATCATGTCTTTGGTCATGGTTGTTCTCCCTAGAAGGTATTGACCGCCAAAGTGCCGTGGGACTGCCCACGACCACTAGCGGCATTAACGATCATATCCGGAACAATCGGTATTCTATTGAAGTAATGCCCATCTAGGGCATCAGAGATGGCACACAACAGGGCTGCCGCGGCACACCCCATCACGGGTTCACCGATTCCTCTGGCACCCACCGGGTTCATTGGGTCGGCCTTATCAACGGCGGTTGTGCGCATCTCCAGAGGCAGATCCAGATAAGTTGTGAGTTTCGAATCGTGTATACCCACGGCGGCGGGCAAACCATTCTGCGGGTCATAGACGTGGCGCTCCTTGGTGGCCATGCCAAAGCCCATCACCGCACCGCCTTTGATCTGCTGGTCGAGACCCATAGGATGCAGCACGGTACCGCAGTCGGCCGCACCCACATAATCTAATATTTCATAAACACCGGTTTCAAGATCAAGCTCAATTTGCACAAAGCCGGCAGCAAACGCGGGAGGCGTGCCCTCAGAGGCGAGGTTGTCCTTGGCCACGCCGATGAGGCCGGTCCCAGCCAGACCGGCGACTGAGGCCTTAGTCATGGCATTCAAGTCATCCGGCGCCTCCTGGCCGCTATATATACCGCCAATGTCGATAGCCCGCTGGGCTGCATCTGCATAACTCAGACTCCTGGAAGGTTCCGCTTTGGCAAATACCTTCTCATCGCCAATCTCATAATCATCCGCAGTACCGCCCAGATCCATTGCCGCGATTTCCTTTAATTTGTTGACTGCGTCCATGGCGGCCACATAATTAGTTCGCGTTATAGTATAAGAGGTACTGCTGCCCCATTGAGCGACACTCCAGGGCAGATGCTTGCGACTATCCCCCCTGATGACAACGCAGGACTGCCAGTCACACTTAAGAACTTCAGCAGCAACCCGGGAGGTTGTGGTATGAGAATAAGTGCCAAGATTACCCACACCGGTATGAATATGTAACTTACCTTCCGGGGTCAGTACAACCAGGCCGTCATAGCCACTGGAGCCTGCATTGTGATAGGCCTGCCCGACGCCAATGCCCATGACCTTGGAGCCGTTCCTTTGGCCACTGAGTTTTTTCTTTTCCTGCCAGCCGAATTCAATGGCGCCCTGCTCGAGCGCTTCTTTCATATAGGCACTGGTTAAACCCCGCTGTTTAGGGCCATATTGAGTGTCATTGTTAGGGGCATTCAGGGCGCGAATTTCGACCCGGTCGATGCCCAGATGCTTGGCCGCCTTATCGAGCAAAGGCTCGATCACGCAGGCTAACTGATTTTGGCCAGGGCCGCGCTGAATAACCTTTGGCGGCGTATTGGTTGATACCGGTATGCCTTTGAAAGTCATTGCTTCCGGTCTATAAACAAGCTCCAAGGCACCTGCCGCTGACTTATAGTCATTTAGGCCAGTGTCCGGGCCATTATCCTGAACAATGTGAAGGCTCACTGCCAACAGCCGGCCATTGTCAGCGAAGCCCAATCTGACCCTCCCCTGAAATCCAGCCCTAACCCCACCAACAAAATATTCCTCGGCGCGGCTGATTCGCATCATCACCGGCCGATTAACCTTCTTTGATAGATGGGCTGGTATGGACATCTCGGTATAGGCAAATCCCTTGGAGCCAAATCCACCACCGCAATATTCGTTGATGAAAACCAGATCCTCGGGTTTAATGCCAATCATGCTGGCTAGAAATGGGACTGTGAAACTCTGACTCTGCGAAGAACCGTGCACCATGCACTTACCATTCTGCCAGTAAGCCAGTGCAGACCGCGGCTCAAGGCAGTGATGCGAAGTCCCGGCGGTCACAAAG
>Ga0206679_10000477_pt1 | contig 33014 bp, 25 predicted proteins | sample M110012015metaG_FD_155464 | JGI IMG/M metagenome (GOLD analysis project Ga0206679, IMG submission 155464) | Ammonia-oxidizing marine archaeal communities from Monterey Bay, California, United States - M1 100m 12015 | ecosystem: Environmental > Aquatic > Marine > Intertidal zone | place: USA... | reverse complement strand
TATAAGAACTCTTCCAATGAAAAGAGAAAGAAATTAGACGCATTAATTCCTGATAATGCTCAGCAACCATACGATATTCGTGAGGCTATTTTTGAGATTACTGATGCGGACTCCTTCCTTGAAGTCCAAAAAGATTACGCCGAAAATATTGTCGTCGGATTCGCTCGTCTTGCTGGTCGTTCAATCGGAATTATTGCAAATCAGCCTGCATTCCTCGCGGGCGTTTTAGATATTCATGCATCGAAAAAAGCAGCTCGCTTCGTTAGAACGTGCGACGCCTTTAATGTGCCCCTACTCGTATTAGAGGATGTTCCGGGATTCTTACCAGGAACTGATCAAGAGTGGAACGGGATTATTACAAATGGGGCGAAATTGCTTTATGCCTTTTCCGAAGCAACGGTTCCTAGAATTACGGTTATTACTCGAAAGGCATACGGAGGAGCTTATGATGTGATGAATAGTCGGAATATCGGGGCAGACATGGTCTATTGCTGGCCTACAGCCGAGATTGCGGTAATGGGAGCGAAGGGAGCGGCGGAAATCATTTTCCGTAAAGAAATATCTGGTGCGAGCGATCCTATAGCTAAACTCGCAGAAAAAGAAGCTGAATACGCAGAGTTATTTGCAAATCCATTTAATGCCGCCGCAAGAGGATATGTCGATGAGGTTATTACCCCTTCTGACACTCGAGAAAAGCTTATTCGCTCTTTCGAGATGCTTAAGAATAAGGTTAGAAATGCACCGCGCAAGAAGCACGGGAACTTACCATTATAGAAAAAGTACTAATTGGTGAGGTTTAACTCTTTGCTCTCTTAATAGAGCACCCAACAGCTTTCGTAGATTTAGTTTTGATTCGCTTTCCTAAGGCAGAGCGAGTGATAGCATCTTTAAGATAGTGTTTTTCAACTTCTTCAGCACTATCTACACTGTCGTCAATAGCTCCCGTGTAAATTAATTCCAGAACAGAATTGAAGAGGAAAACGTGAGGCGTCGTGCGAGCACCAAAATTATTTGCGAGTTTACTTTCTTCATCCAGAACGTAAGGTGCTAAATATCCCATTTCCATAGCGCGACTTTTCATTTTCACGAAGCTATCGCTGTCAGATCTTCTTGCAGCATTTGAATTAACTAGCAAAGTTCCAAATCCATTTTCGGCAGCTAACTCGATTATCCCATTGTATCGACCTTCCCAACCCTCTGTGGTTTCGCCTCGACCTACTACGAAAGGGCATGAATTACATGTAAAAATCACTAAAGCGCCATTTTCTCCGTTAATGTCAGTTATAGACACTTGCGAACCATCGACATTCATCATTGAGTATGATACTGAAGGCGCGAGATCGCCTATTTCAAGTGTGTTTGAAGTTTGGGCGTAGCCTGAAAAGGAAAAGACAAGACAGATACAAAGCGCACTTATAAAGTTGACGGGGGCAGTTATAAAATTCTTCATAAAGCGAAGGTAGGTAGAATTTCCTTCCGAATAATGAAGCCTACTTAATCAGTAGTGCGTCACCGTAGGCGTAGAAACGATAACCTTCTTTTATAGCCTCGTTATAAGCCTCCATAATCAATTCGTGTCCGGCAAATGCTGATTGAAGCATAAGTAGTGTAGACTGTTGAGTGTGAAAGTTGGTTAGGAGACTATCTGCAACGCGGAAGTCATATTTAGGAAAAATAAACTTGTTCGTCCAACCTTTATAAGGCTTAAGAGTATTCGTTGTGCTAACAGAGTTCTCCATTGCACGCATCGATGTAGATCCGATTGCACAGATGCGTCGTCCTTCAGCTTTCGCACGGTTAACACGCTCTACACAATTGTTCTCAATAATAAGTTGCTCACTATCGACTTTGTGCTTGGTAATGTCTTCAACCTCCACTTCTCGGAATGTTCCCAGACCGATATGAAGCGTGATGAATGCCATATCTATACCCTTTATCTCAAGACGTTTCATAAGTTGCTTAGAGAAATGCAGTCCTGCAGTAGGCGCGGCAACAGCTCCTTCAGTTTTAGCGTAAATAGTTTGGAATCTTTCGATATCAATATCTTCAGTACCGCGTTCTATGTAACGTGGAAGGGGAGTTTCTCCAAGCTCTACAATCTTCGCCATAAACTCAGGTTTACTTCCTTCGAATAAGAAGCGCAATGTTCTTCCTCTTGAAGTTGTGTTATCAATTACCTCAGCTACAAGCTCATCGTTTTCCCCGAAGTACAACTTATTTCCAATACGAATCTTTCTCGCTGGATCAACAAGGACATCCCAAAGCATAGCTTCTTCATTTAATTCACGAAGTAAGAACACTTCGATTACTGCACCCGTCTTCTCTTTGTTTCCATATAAACGAGCAGGGAATACTTTAGTATCGTTTGCAACGAAAACATCACCTTCATCGAACATTCCAAGAATATCCTTGAACATTTTATGCTCTATTTTTCCAGTTTTCCGATCGATAACCATCATTCGGCTATCGTCTCGATTTTCTAGGGGGTATTGTGCAATTTGTTCGGTCGGAAGATCGAATTTAAAATGCGAAAGCTTCATTCTTTGAGCAGCCATAATACTAGAGTTTTTTTGATGCGAAATCTGAGCGCGCGAAACTAATCAAAAACAGTATACAAGTCAAGTATTTCTACTCATTTTTTGCAGTTGTGCCGCAATACTTGACAGCATCGAGTAATTCAGTTAAATCCCATGCTTTTTCAGCCGTAAAATCTCCGCTCCTTGTTCGCCTTAAAGCTGTCAAAGTTCCCCCGACATTTAGCTCCTTCCCCAGGTCTCTTGCAAGGGCTCTTATATACGTTCCTTTAGAACAAACCACCTTGAATTTTACATCTATAACGCTGTAATTATCGGAACCTACCCCACCCACTTTATCAACAACAATTTTATTAAACGAGTTGATTTCAAAAGAATTTACGGTGACCGCCTTAGGCTTTAAGTTGACTGTTTCACCTTTTCTAGCAGCTTTGTAAGCAGTAACACCATCGACCTTTTTTGCAGAAAACTGTGGAGGCATTTGGTCTATATTCCCAATAAACTTAGTAGAAGCATTCTCAATGGAGCATGGGTTAATAGCATCTAAGATGGTTAGATCACAATAATTATCCACCTCCGTTTCACCATCGAAAGATGGTGTAGTAACTCCGAGGCGTATGGTGCCTGTGTAGGTTTTTTGCTCGGCTTGTAAGATATCGATAGTCTTAGTTTTACGCCCTGTACAGACTACTAGAACACCTGTTGCTAAAGGATCTAAAGTACCTGCATGCCCCACCTTTATTTTCTTAATGTTAAAAGTGTGCCTAATAGTTCCTCGCAACTTATTAACCACATCAAAACTAGTCCAGTCTAATGGTTTATCGATTATTAGAACCTGACCTTCAAGAAAGTCGTCGAGTGTATTAAAAAGTTTAATAGGGGCCATCTTACTTTTTATTTCTAGCTTTTTCTGCAGCTTTTCTCCCGCTTGTCATTTCTGCAGCTTCTGCGGCAGTCATTCCTGCCATATCTTCAAAAACACCTAACATTACTCTAATGGAATTTATGTTTTCGATTCGCAATCTTAGGGCTCCATTTCGCTGATACATACTGGCATCTCGCGAATTCTCCTTGAGGTAATTTAACACCCTAGCGAACATAGGTCCTTGGAAATAGGGGCTTTTCTCTTCACTCACAAATGCCGCTATCAGTTTTCCGGCTTTTAGAATAACCTTCTCCATTCCCAATACCCTAGCCACCCACCTGAGTCGCATAGTTAGCAGTAATTCCTCGGTTTCTGTAGGCAAAGGCCCAAACCGATCTTCCAACTTTACTCTGAACGCCTCCAATTCGTGCTCACTATCAAGTCCGTCTAATTCTCTGTAAAGAGTAATTCTCTCAGGAATGTCACTAATATAATGGTCTGGGATCAATAATGAAAAATCGGTTTCCAAGATAGTTTCCTCAACATATTTACCTGTTTCTCTCCTTTCCTCTTCGAAGAGGTCGTTAAATTTATTTTCTTTCAATTCATTCACAGCCTCCGCAAGAATTCTCTGGTACATTTCAAATCCTATATCTGAAATAAATCCACTTTGTTCAGCACCTAGCAGATCTCCTGCACCCCTAATATCAAGATCTCGCATCGCTATTTGGACTCCACTGCCTAAATCGCTAAATTGCTCTAAGGCCTGTAATCTCTTTTTAGATTCCGAAGGTAATGAGCTTAAAGGCGGTGCCATTAGATAGCAAAAGGCTTTCCTATTAGAACGACCTACCCTTCCACGGAGTTGGTGTAAATCACTTAAACCAAATTTATGCGCATCATTGATTAAGATTGTATTCGCATTGCTGATGTCTATCCCGCTTTCAATAATGGTGGTGGCAATAAGCACATCATATCCACCTTCAATAAACGTAGCCATAACATCCTCAAGTTCCTTACCCTCCATTCTTCCATGACCTATTCCAATTCTTATATCAGGAAGTAGTCTTTGTACAATTCCCGCAACTTCTTTAATGTTCAATATTCGGTTATGAACGAAATACACTTGACCTCCTCGACTCACTTCATAACTTATAGCATCTCGAATGAGCTCTTCGCTGAACGAAGTGACGACAGTCTCGACGGGGTGACGGTTAGGTGGAGCTGTCCTAATGATACTTAAATCACGAGCTCCCATCAATGAAAATTGCAAAGTTCTAGGGATGGGAGTTGCGGTAAGTGTTAAAGTGTCAACATTTTCCCTCATGGTCTTCAGTTTATCCTTTACACCTACGCCAAACTTCTGCTCCTCATCTACTACCAGCAGCCCTAAGTCTTTAAATTTCACTTTCCTCCCCACAATAGCATGAGTTCCGATTAATATATCGACTTCACCGGATTCAACTTTATCTAGAGTTTCACGAAGGGCTTTTCCAGTCTTGAAACGATTGATATAGTCCACAGTAACCGGGAAATCTTTAAGCCTACGCGTAAAACTACGAGCGTGTTGCATAGATAAAATGGTTGTAGGAACGAGCATTGCGACTTGTTTCCCATCGGTTGCAGCCTTAAAGGCCGCACGAATAGCGACCTCAGTTTTTCCGAACCCAACATCTCCACACACAAGCCTATCCATAGGAATGATTTTCTCCATATCCTCTTTAACCGCTTTAGTTGTTGTGTGCTGGTCCGGGGTATCCTCAAATATAAAACTTGCTTCAAGTTCATGCTGTAAATAACTGTCAGGCGTAAAGGCAAACCCCTCGGAGGCTTTTCGCTTGGCGTAAAGATGTAGAAGATCGTAGGCTATTTGCTTGACACGAGATTTCGTTTTGGCCTTCGTCTTAGCCCAAGTAGCAGTCCCGAGTTTATTTACTGAGGGAGTCGTTCCTTCTTTAGACGTGAATTTAGAAATACGATGTAATGAATGAATGCTTACATAAAGAACATCTCCACCTTTATATGACAGCCTTATTGCTTCCTGTTCTTTGCCATTCACCTCAATCTTATGAAGGCCAGAAAATTCACCTATTCCATGATCAATATGCACCACAAAATCCCCAACTTCTAAAGACATTAACTCCTTTATTGTGAGAGCTTCCTTGCTTTTTCTAAAGCCGTCTTTAAGACGGAACCGGTGATATCTATCAAATAACTGATGATCAGTGTAGACGAGGATTTTTAAATCTTTATCTACAAATCCAACACTGAGTTCCATGGGGATAGGTGTGTACGGAACGTCCGGACTTTTCACACCATTTTTATCCTGCCTATCTGTGAAAATATCATGAAGCCGCTCCAGTTGAGTGGCCTGTCCGGACACGATTACATTAACATATCCATTTCGATTATTCGCAATGAGGTTCGTTGCGATCATATCAAAATGCTTGTTGAAGGCAGGCTGCTCCGTCATCCCATAGGAAATCGTCAACCTGTCGGAAAATGTTTTACCACCACCGAATTCAACAACAGAAAAATCTTCAATTAAACTTTTAAAAACCTCCGGATCTAAGTATAGCTCAGATGGTGGAGTTCTCTTCGTCTCACCCACAAGCCGTTCGAAATGAGCCGTTGCCTTTTCTAATTCTTTCTGCAGTCCAAGTTCGCAACTCTTCACATCAGTCATCCAAATAACAGAATCCTCAGGTATAAAACTAAAGAAGGCTTCCCAGCTTTCATGAAGAGTTTTATTCCCCACATTTGGTACTATCGTTGCCCTAGTTAGCTTGCTTACACTAAGCTGGGAAACGGGATTGAATTTACGAATGCTTTCTATCTCCTCTCCGAAAAACTCTATTCTATAAGGGTGGTCGAAAGAATAGCTAAAGACATCTACAATCCCGCCTCTCATTGCATATTGACCAGGCTCATAAACAAAATCCACTTTTTCAAACCCATACTCTATGAATACTTCATCTAAGAAGTCGAGAGTAAAGGAGTTGCCAATATTAATAGAAAATGTTTGTGCACTCAGCTCCTTTTTGGTAATCACCATTTCGCTTAAAGCCCCAGGGTAGCTTACGATTATACACCCTTCTCCACCTCTGTTTATTTCATTTAGGACTTCGGCTCTCTGTGCGATATTCGCATTCTCAGTTACCTCTTCCTGATATGGAACCCTTGCTGAACGGGGAAATAGAAAAACGGGTCGTGGATTTTCGACTAAGATTTGCTCTAAGTCGTTCATGAAGTATGCGGCCTGCTCCTTATCGTCAAACACGAATAAATGAGGTCTCTTTTTTACACCTTCTTTCAACTCTGTTTCCAATACTCCAGCGGCAATCAATGCAAGACCTGAGCCCACGACTCCTTTTAATTCAATCTTGTTAGATTTGTCCTTTAGTGCACGAAGTAATGTGCCAGTACGATTATCGCAGCTGTAAAAATTCAGAAGGTCGTCCGTTCTCATTAAGCGTTTTAAGAACGATAAAGATAAGCTTACTTTTCTGCTTGTTGAAACTTCAAAAATGCTTCAACTAAGTTTTTAGCTCCAACATAATACGGCACCCGTTGATGCAAATCTGTTGGAGTTTTTTCTAAAATCCTTCCATGATCATGAACGGCAAGACCACCAGCTTGTTCAGCAATAAATGCCAAAGGTGAACACTCGTAAAGTAATCTTAATTTTCCTTCAGGTTTATCATCGAGAGAAGGGTAGAGGTAGATCCCACCGTGAATAAGATTTCTGTGAAAATCAGAAACTAAAGAACCTATGTAACGGGCTCTGAAACCAGTATCAGTATTTTCTCTACACTCTTCAATAAATAATTTAGCTGGGTTTGAACATTTGCTAAGAAGAGCATCGTTCACAGAATAAATCTTTCCAACTTTAGGAAATTTCATAGCTGGATGAGATAGAAAAAACTCACCTACAGCTGGGTCAAGTGTAAATCCGTTAACCCCTGAGCCAGTTGTGTAAACTAACATTGTGGAAGAACCATATAAAATATACCCAGAAGCAACTTGTTCAGTCCCAGCTTGAAGGAAATCCTGCTTGGTTAAGGGTTTTCCCATTGGTGTTTTGCGACGTTGAATACTGAAAATTGTACCAATACTCACGTTAACGTCAACGTTCGAACTTCCGTCAAGAGGATCTATAAGCACGATATATTTACCGGTTTTTCCAAGGTCACCACATAAAATGGGTTCTTCTTGTTCCTCGGAACCAATTCCCGCAACTGATCTACCAGCAGTGAGAATCCTCATAAAAGTCACGTCTGCAAAAACATCTAATTTTTGCTGAGTTTCATCTTGAATATTTGTGGATCCCGCCTCTCCTAAAATACCTGCTAATCCTGCTCGGTTTACTTGGTGATTTACAATTTTAGAAGCAACTCCGATATCTGTTAGAAGTCTCGTAAGTTGGCCTGTGACAAACGGGAACTCCGCCTGACTATCCATAATAAACTCCCCAAAAGTTGTTGCCTTGCTCATTTCAAGTGCTTTTTTTTCGAGTCAAATAACTAAATAAATCTGATGTAAAGTTACGATAGCTAAGACGATGTAGGTATCAGTGCGATGGCTAGTATATGAAATTCTTTGGGGCTGAGTTGTTCAGCTCGCTTTTTCAAAAACTCTTTTGGGATTATTTCTTCAGCAAAACCTGCACTAGTTAATGCATTTCTAAGTGTTTTACGCCTTTGATTAAAAGCGCCTTTTACAACTCTTTTTAAGTGTAGAAAGGAACAGCCAGGGTCTATCATATCGTTTCTAAGTAGTCTGATAACTCCACTTTTCACTCTTGGTGGTGGATCAAATGCGTCCTCGTCAACTGTGAAGAGGTATTCTATATCGTAATAAGTTTGGAGTAAAACGCTTAAAATACCATAAGTACGAGAACCCGGACCTTCAGCTATCCTCTGCGCCACTTCTTTTTGAAACATCCCTACAAGCTCAGGAACTCGGTCTCGCCAATCGATTACTTGGAATAGAATCTGAGAAGAGATGTTGTACGGGAAGTTACCGGCTACAATAAAAGGCTTGTTGTTAGGGAAAGCCATGTCAGGGTTCCATGTAAGTAGATCAACTCCATGAACTCTCTCGGAAGGTAGCAACTCCTCTGTAACTAAAAAATCTACGCTTTCGGTGTCTAATTCAACAACGTGTATATCTAAATCCCCTCTCTCAAGAAGCGGTAACGTTAGCGCCCCTGTACCTGGCCCGACTTCTAAAACAGCATTACACCCGTTATGGCAGGTAATTGATTGAGCAATTCTATCGGCTATTCCCGGACCTATTAGAAAGTGTTGGCCTAAGTGTTTTTTTGCTTTAACCATTTTTCTTGGTTGTACACTGCCCTTCGAAAAGAACGGGAAGAATGGTCCTAAACGCAGCGGCTTTACTTCCCCATTTTTTATGAAAATCTGCTTGAAGAGCCGGGGCACAATCGGAATTGTAAGCATTGAATGCCTCTGGAGAGTAAGCCAAATACTGCACAGCGTAGGTTTCACCTCCCTGCTCATCACCCTGTACCCGACATAATTTATAGTCGCGAAAATGACCTGTCATCATTACAGCTGGGATGTGATCGTTAATCATGTATTCGAGCCATTCTTTTGCGCACTCTTGATTAACAGAAACGGTAATATTATATAAGATCATTGTTCAATAATTCCATCTTCATTCATCTCTCTAAATCTCTTTCGAGCTTGAATTACATGAAGAGATCCAGAATACTCAAAAATAATTCTCTCGTACAAATCCTTCGCTTTTACAAGATCATTTAACTCGTAGTCATAGATCTCGGCGAGTTTAAATAAAGCATCGTCACCAGTGATATCATCAAAATGTAGTTCTGCAACTTCAGAATAAAAATTCAGTGCTGATTCAATATCACCCTCTAAAATAGCTAAGTCACCCTTGGCAATTAAGATTTCATCTTCGAGTGCATGTCCAGGCCAAGTTGTTAAAATTGTGTCTAAAGTTAAAACTGCCGCGTGATTTTTTTTCTGCATAATAAGTAAGTCAGCGCGAGCATACATTTCCATAGGTTCGAAAATTGTATCTAAATTGAAGTTATCTGTGATTAATAAACTCAGGTCTATCGCATCATTGGAGATCAGTTTAGAAGTTGAAGCTTTTAAAGCGTCCAGTTGGGTTTGGGCCCAAGCAAAATCTCCTGTATAATAGCTTATCCGTGCATTTCGATACTTGGCTTCATGTCCGATAGGATCATCCTTAAAATCAAGTATAACTTGTGAAAACAATAGCGACGCATCCCAAACCAAATTTTCGAAGACATAGATATCTCCGAGTTCTAATTTGCAAGCTGCCGCGATTCGCTCATTTAACCCAGAGATTGCTAGGGCTTCCTCCATCACTTTGATTGCTTCATCTCCTCGGTCGAGATAAAAGGCTAGAATATGTGATTGATCTTTTAATAAAATTGCTGTCTCATCCATTACTCCAAGCTCTATGATGCTAGCGGAATAATCCTCTTCAAGCAATTCGAGCATCTCAATATTAATAGGGATTTGAGTTGTTAAATCATGGAATCTAATTTGCAGAAGTTCATTTCTTGCTATATAGAAATAGGGTGTGCCCGCACCTTTTGAAGCTACATATTTAAAGCAATCTACAGCGGTTGGCAAATCTTTATTCGCCGCGGCTGTGTTTCCTAATTCCATAAGGCCCACGCCAATTCCTCCAAGTCTCAAATCAATTGCTCTTGCATGTATAAAGGCTGATGCAAAATCTTTTATTTGTGTAAAATGCCAAACAAGCATCTCGGGATAAATATTGTCCTCTGGATATTTTGTGGCGGCTCGTAGAAGAGCAACTCTAACGAGTTCACCATTCTCAGGTTCGGTTTGCAACCTCAGATTTCGGTTTAAACTATTTTGAACTGTACGTAGATAATTTGGTTTTGTATGTAGGAGTTCTAAAAAACTCTCAACCATTCCCTGAAAATCGCGCCTCATTCCTTGAAGGTTAGCGAATTCATAATGAAAATCGATGGTTCCTAGGCCTTGAGCTTTCTGATACGTGGCGTAAGCCAAATCTAATTCGTCTAATTTAATGAAAGCATTCGCTAACCTCACAGCTTGACTTCTGCCTGGCTGAAGAAGCTCCAAGGCTTTGTCAAAAGCGGCTCGCGCATCCTCTGTCAGGTCAAAGTTTAAATACAGAGAGCCTAAATCTACGTATACGTTTGCTTTACTGTTTTTATGTGTTCTCCTGATTTTTGTTTTTACAAGACTTTCAGCGGCTTCGAAATCCTCCATTGCTAAGAGAGATTTGTAGTACATCTGATAAACGGTGTTTGTCTTGTTTCTTTTATATATTTCTACAAGGTAAAGTTTTGCTTGCTCATAGCTCCCCTCGTTATAATAGAATTCAGCGAGCTCTAAATCTGTTTGGGCTTGAGCCCCACTATTAACCCATAACCCGAGAGCAAAAAGGGAAACTATATAAATAATAGTCCTCATATCTCTTCCCCAACTTTAACTACCCCTCTAGCCCACTGCCCTCTTTTCACCTCTAACAAGCTATCGATGGCTTCGCGTGAAGAGAAATCTGCTTCAAGCCCCAATCGAGCAAGTCTTAGAGTTTCTCTAATAACATCCTCGAGTTTTAAAACAGCTTTGAGTTCAATCTCAGCATTTCTTTTTATATAAACATCATCTATAGAATCACCTAAAGCATCTAGTTTGGCACCGGATTCAATGACATCTACTAATCCAGACACCTGTGTTTTACATCGTTCGATTTCCTTAAAAATCCCAGCAAATCTATTTGGGGAGTCCTTAAGATAACGATTTGCTTTTGAGAGTTCCTCAATAACCAGAGCGTCAGATCTGACAAACACAACATTGCTATCAGAGCCGAGCCAAACCAAGTCCTTTTTCATCTCTAGCAACCGATCTCTTACTGAATTGATTGAATCAAGAGGTGCTTTTCTCACCAGTTCTTCCAAGTCCTCTAATTCTGTTAAAGCAGCATGTAAAGATAACTTTGTTTTATGATCACTACATCCAGATAGAAAACAAATCAAGCCGACGGATAACAACAATAATTGGATGATTCTTTTCATTTCCTAGATTTTAAATTCTATCGAATCCGAGGAATGGGACGAGTGTCTTAGGAATCTGGACCCCATCGGCATCCTGATGATTTTCAAGAAGTGCGGCGACAATTCTTGGAAGAGCGAGTGCAGAACCGTTCAATGTATGGACCAGTTGGTTTTTACCATCTGAGTCCTTAAATCGGCACTTAAGCCTATTCGCTTGGAAGGTCTCAAAATTAGAAACGGAGCTCACCTCTAACCATCTTTCTTGTGCAGCACTCCAAACCTCAAAGTCGTAAGTCATAGCTGCGGTAAAACCCATGTCCCCAGCGCAAAGTCTCAATATTCTAAATGGAAGCTCCAAAGCTTCTAGTAATCCCTTTACGTGATCTACCATAGAATCGAGGGTTTCAGCAGATTTGTCGGGATGTTGGATTTGGACTATTTCAACCTTATCAAACTGATGAAGGCGGTTAAGCCCTCTTACGTGCTTACCGTAACTACCAGCTTCACGGCGGAAGCAAGGGGTGTATCCGCAAAGTTTTATAGGCAGGTCCGAAGCGTTTTGTAAAGTATCTCTAAAGATGTTCGTTAGTGGCACTTCAGCAGTTGGAATCATATATAAATCATCCTCTGTCATGTGGTACATCTGACCTTCTTTATCCGGCAACTGTCCAGTACCAAATCCACTTTCAGCATTTATCATTAGCGGCGGGATGTACTCCGTATATCCCGCTTCATCAGCTTTGTTTAGGAAAAAGCTAATTAATCCACGCTGTAGCTTAGCTCCCTTGCCTTTGTAAAAAGGAAATCCTGCCCCGGTTACTTTTGCACCTAAATCGAAATCGATTAAGTCCTTTTCTTTTGCGATATCCCAGTGGGGTTTATTATGTTCCCCTAAATCTGGGAGATTCCCCCAACTGTATACCAATTCGTTATCTTCATCAGATTTACCTGCAACTACGAGATCACATGGAGTGTTAGGTAGGCTAGAAAGTATATCGCGAACCTCTTTCTCCAGCTCGGACATTTTTTCTTTAAGTTCGACCGAGAGCGTCTTAAGACCTGAAGTTTCTTGTTTTACAGCTTCCGCTTCTTCACGCTTGCCTTCTTTCATAAACTCTCCGATTTTGCGGCTAAGGATATTGCTTTGAGCTAAGGTGTCATCTAATTCTTTTTGAATTCCTCTACGATCTAGATCGAGAGAGAGGATACGGTCTACGCTTTCAGTAGCATCGATGCCACGTTTTGCTAGACAAGTAATAACGCTGTCGCGTCTTTCACGTAAGTTGGTAAGAGTAAGCATTTATAAAGTCTAATTTCGGACAAATATGCCGGAATTGGGGTTAAAATTTGAATAAAAAAAACTCCCGCCCCGAAAAGGGGACGGGAGTCCTTAAAGAGTTTATTTAGGAATAAATTCCTACTACGCTTCGCCTCCCGCAGGAACTACGGACACGAAGGAGCGATTATTACGTTTCTTGCGGAACTCTACTACTCCGTTAGTTAGGGCGTATAAGGTATGATCCTTACCGATTCCTACATTAGTACCTGGGTGGTGAGCTGTTCCGCGTTGGCGAACAAGAATGTTGCCTGCGATACAAAATTGACCACCGAAGATTTTTACGCCAAGTCGTTTCGACTGTGACTCACGTCCGTTCTTCGAACTACCTACACCTTTTTTATGTGCCATGAGATATGAGTTTTTCGGCTAGTGGCCGATTACGCTTCTTTTTTAACTTTAGTTTCCGCTGCTTCTTTTTTAGGAGCGGCTTTCTTTGCTGCTGCCTTCTTTGCTGCCGCCTTCTTGATATCCGTTATACGAATCTCAGTTAGGTAAGGACGGAAACCGTTAAGCTTCTGATATCCTTTACGACGTTTTTTCTTAAAGACAAGAACTTTGTCTCCTTTTAAATGCCTCTCTACGGTGGCATGAACGGCTAAGCCGTTTATAGCTGGGGCGCCAACTGTTACGTCTCCTGCCTTGTCTGTAAGGAGAACGCGATCGAACTTAATCTTCGCTCCTTCCTTAGCATCTAGGCGGTTTACGAAAACCTGTTGGTCTTTCTGTACCTTATACTGGTGCCCTGCTATCTCTACGATTGCATACATGGAAATTTAATTTACCCTTCAGAATTAGATATAAAGGGGGCGCAAAGATACGGCTTTCACTAGAAATCCCCAACTTTTTTCTTACCCACTCCATTGACGAGTGCAACGCCTAATAATATCACCACTCCACCTACAAGGTGGACGATTGTCAAATTCTCCCCATCCATCCATCCCCACATTGCCGCAAATAAAGGGATAACGTATGTTACTGAACTAGCCGTTAAAGCATTTGTCCATTTTATAAGAGCATTAAATAGAATCAGCGCACCAGCCGTTCCTATGGCTGCTAGAACTGCGATAGCGATCATTCCACTTCCACCGTGAGGATTTTCTATAAGTGTGGAATATGCATTTGAGTAAAATATTACAATTACAGCTGGAGGCAGTACCATAGATAAAGCAATAGAAGCAATTGCTGTAGAAGGAACACCGTCAAGTTTGTTTTTCAGGATATTGACACTAATGCCATAAAACAGTGTTGCTAAAACAACCCTTCCGCAAGCCCACCATTCAATATCTCCTGTTACAGTAGTTACCCCCAAGTCACCGGCTGCAAGTAACAAGGCCCCAATAAGCCCTATCGTCAGTCCAGAAAACTGAACTTTAGAAACTACAGTTTTAAACACAAATGCGGCCACAATCATTGTAAACAAAGGCGTAAGTGCATTCAGCATTCCTACGATTGCTGATGGGATAGAACTTACAGCTGAGGTAAATAGATATGCAGGGAATAAATTACCCAATGTGCCAATTGCTAAAAGAGGTAGTATTTGAGATCTTTTTATTGATTTTAAATATTTTATAGTAATAGGCAAGAGCACTATTCCAGCTATAGCTATTCGCAAAGCAGCGACTTCTACAGGTGTATAAACAAACTCCCCGGAAGAGTCGAAAATAGCAATCTTCATTAAAATAAAGGAGCTGCCCCAAACAAATGCTAAGAGAAGTAGCGCTCCCCATATTACTATTTTTGATTTATTATTTTGCACAGTTTGGCAAATGTAAGTCAACCTTCTATCCACTATTCACCCCTACATTTGTATCATGAATAAAATTTCAACATTACTTGCAACTGCCGTAGTAATTGCCGTTTTTATGATAACGGGCTGCGAGAGAAATATTGAAGTTTATGATTTGGTAGTTACCGAAGTTAATGAGGTAGGGGAATTGAATAAAACAACGGCAAGGCTTGAAATTAAAGGGATGATGTGTGAGGTAGGTTGCGTTGCAAAAGTTAAGAAAGAGCTCTTAGAACAGAAAGGAGTTTCAAATGTTACTGTAAATTTTGACATCGACAGAGAGATAGATTTTGCAACCATAGAGTATGACCCTAAAATCGAGACGGTTGAATCTCTGGCTTCTGTTGTTACTAATATAGCTGATGGTAAGCTTTATGGTGTAACCTCTGCATTAGTGACAAATTACGCACCGAGTACCTCAAATTGAAACGCGTAGCTAATATAGCATTTGTACTGGTTTATTTAGTTGTACTTGCTGGTTCTATTGTTAGAATGACTGGTTCAGGTATGGGTTGTCCTGACTGGCCTAAATGTTTTGGACTACTTATACCGCCTACGTCAGAAGACCAAATAAAATGGAGTGGTGGAGTTGAGTATTCTGAGGGAGTAATGGTTATTGAGCGTGACACGCTGTGGGTGTCAATAGAAGATCACTTGTCTTTTGGAGAGGAATTTGAAAGTACTTACTGGGAGCCATATGCCAAGCATAATTATGCGAGGTTTAACGTTGTCCATACTTGGATAGAATACTTGAACCGCCTTACAGGCGCCCTCTCGGGAATACCGGTGATTATTCTATTTTTTCTTTCGATAAGGTCGCGAAGGAGAATCCCGATAATTCTTGCGTCAGCTACTGTAGCATCAGTGCTATTTGTTTCTTGGCTTGGAAAACTTGTTGTAGAAGGGAATTTGATACCGTTCTCAATTACCGTTCACATGGTGAGTGCTTTGGCAATCCTAGTTTTACTTGTTGGGTTAATCCAACACCTTGAAGGCACAAAAACATTAATTAGAAAAGCAACCAGAAACTGGATATTTATCTCACTATTGATAGCTTTCATGCAATTGGTTTTCGGAACTCAGGTCCGTGAGGCAGTTGACCTTGCTCTTGAGTCTAATATCTCGAGAGCTAACTTAATCGATTCGCTACCTGGGTGGTGGGTTTTACACCGTTCAGCTGTTTGGGCAATAATTGCAATTCATTTGATGTGGGCTATTCCTATGCTGAAGAATGAGAACTTTAGGAATTACGCTCAAATCACTATAGCTATCCTTTTAGGCCAAACCTTAACAGGACTGCTATTCACACAAATGGGCTTTCCAGCATTTGCACAGCCCATTCACATCATCTTAGGGTTCGCCCTAGTCCTAATAGACTTCAGAACTTTAATAGCCTCTAAAATCTAAGAAATTGTTGTGATTTTTGAATCTTAACTGCCACACATCTCGCAGTCATCACCGTTTTCAATGCTGCACATTTCAATTGCCTCTTCTTGAGTAAATTCAGGCACTGTAGGTGAATCTTTTGTCTTATACTTCTTATCTACCGTAAATTTAATGGCATCAGCTGCGGCCTTAGTTCTTAGGTAGTACATGCCTGTCTTAAGCCCACTTTTCCAAGCGTGAAAGTGCATAGAAGTGAGCTTAGAATTTGTCACATTCTCCATAAAAATATTTAGAGATTGTGATTGACATATGTAAGCACCACGATCTGCTGCCATATCGAGAATTGAACGCTGAGATATCTCCCAAGCGGTTCTGTAAAGCAACTTGATATTGTCTGGAATCTCATCAATGTTTTGGACTGATCCATTAGCTGCAATCAACCTATTTTTCATGTCATCATCCCAAAGGTCGAGCTTGACCAAATCTCGGAGTAGATGCTTATTTACAACGATAAACTCACCTGACAATACACGTCTAGTGTAGATGTTAGAAGTGTAAGGCTCAAAACATTCGTTGTTTCCTAAAATCTGAGCAGTTGAGGCTGTAGGCATAGGGGCTAATAACAGAGAGTTGCGCATTCCATGTTTCTTGATCTCCTCTTTAAGCACATCCCATTCCCAACGTTTTGACGGAGTTACATCCCACATGTCGTATTGAAGAATTCCTTTTGAAGCAGGTGAGCCCTCAAACGTTTCATAAGCACCATCAACTTTAGCTATGTCTTTAGATGCGGTACAAGAAGCATAGTAAAGAGTTTCAAAAATCTCTTTGTTAAGCTTGCGAGCTTCATCAGAATCAAAAGCATATCGCATTAAAATAAAAACGTCAGCCAATCCTTGAATACCAATTCCGATTGGGCGGTGGCGCATATTTGAATTACGTGCTTCAATTACTGGATAGTAATTTCTATCAATAATGCAGTTGAGGTTCTTAGTGGTTTGATATGTTATCTCAAATAATTTATCGTGGTCAAATGTTCCATCAGACTTGACAAATTTAGGAAGGGCAATAGAAGCAAGATTGCATACAGCGATTTCATCTGGAGCTGTGTACTCGATAATCTCAGTACAGAGATTTGATGAGCGAATTGTCCCCAGGTTTTTCTGATTAGACTTAGAGTTAGCCGCATCTTTGAATAACATGTAAGGTGTTCCGGTCTCAACTTGGCTCTCCAGAATTTTAAACCAAAGGTCTTGAGCTTTAATAGTCTTTCTACCCTTCCCTTCTTTCTCGTACTTAGTATAGAGGGCCTCAAACTCAGCGCTATGTGTCTCAGGCAAGCCCGGACACTCGTTGGGGCACATTAAAGTCCAATCCCCATTCTCCTCCACTCTCTTCATAAATAAATCTGGAATCCAAAGAGCGTAAAAGAGATCTCTCGCCCTCTGCTCTTCTTTTCCGTGATTCTTTCTCATTTCTAGGAAGTCAAAGACATCAGCATGCCATGGCTCTAAGTACATCGCAAAAGAACCTTTTCTACGACCTCCACCTTGGTCAACATATCTAGCGGTATCGTTAAACACTCTCAACATAGGAACTATTCCGTTGGAGGTGCCATTTGTCCCTTTGATGTATGATCCTTTTGCTCGGATATTATGCATAGCTAAACCTATCCCTCCAGCACTTTGAGAAATCTTAGCACATTGTTTTAGCGTGTCGTAGATGCCAGAAATACTATCCTCCTTCATCGTTAAAAGGAAGCAACTTGACATCTGTGGCTTAGGTGTGCCTGAGTTAAATAAAGTAGGTGTTGCGTGCGTAAACCAACCTTCACTAAGCATGTGATATGTACTCACAACAGACTCGAGGTCATCTTTGTGTATTCCTACACTCACCCTCATAAGCATCTGCTGTGGTCTTTCACAAATAACTCCGTTCATCTTTAATAAGTATGAACGCTCTAATGTTTTAAATCCGAAAAAATCGTAGCTAAAATCTCTATCGTAAATTATCTGTGAATCTAAATATTCTGCATTTTCTTTGATGATTTCATGTACGTCTTCAGCGATTAAACTTGCAGGATCGCCAGTTACAGGATCTACGTAGTTATAGAGTTCATCTATCGTTTCAGCGAAGGATTTTTTAGTTGCTTTGTGTAAGTTACTAACCGCGATACGACTAGCAAGACTGGCGTAATCGGGGTGAGTTACAGCGCTCGTAGCAGCCACTTCTGCAGCAAGGTTGTCAAGCTCAGTTGTCGTAACACCATCGTAAACGCCCTCGATAACACGCATAGCAATACGTTGCGGATCAACAGATTCGTGAAGGCTATAACAGAGTTTTTTTATTCTGGCTGTAATCTTGTCAAATTGAACAAGTTCACGTCTTCCGTCGCGTTTAACTACGTACATGGCAAATATCTTGAGGTTGGTTCAGGTAGGATAATGAGATGGTATTATTTTTTAAAAGTCAGCTTCCATATTAAAGTTATTACTTTCTTCAGATCCGTGGTTCATTACCCCGGATTTTTGATATTCTCCAACTCTTTTCTCAAAGAAATTTGTTTTTCCTTGAAGTGAAATCATATCCATAAAGTCAAATGGGTTTGTGGCGTTATAAACCTTTTCGTTTCCTAGTTCCACAAGTAGTCTGTCCGCAACAAACTCTATGTATTGCTGCATAAGATCTGCATTCATACCGATGAGCCTAACGGGAAGAGCTTCAGTAACGAACTCCTTCTCCATATCAACAGCATCAACAATGATTTTCTCAACGGTTTTCTTAGGTAGTTTATTTACAAGATGATCGTTGTACAGTAGACAAGCAAAGTCACAGTGCATCCCTTCGTCTCGAGATATTAGCTCGTTTGAGAATGTAAGTCCAGGCATAAGCCCTCTCTTTTTAAGCCAAAAAATCGAACAAAAACTTCCGCTAAAGAAGATGCCTTCAACAGCAGCAAATGCAATTAAGCGCTCAGCAAAACTCCCCTTATCGATCCATCTCATGGCCCATTCAGCTTTTGCCTTAACAAAAGGGAGAGTCTCAATTGCATTAAATAAATGATCCTTTTCTTTCGTGTCTTGTATGTAAGTGTCTATGAGTAAAGAATAAGTCTCGGAGTGGATGTTCTCCATCATAATCTGGAATCCATAGAAGAACTTAGCTTCTGTATATTGAACCTCTTGTACGAAATTCTCAGCGATGTTCTCATTTACAATCCCATCAGAAGCAGCAAAGAATGCAAGAACATTTTTGATGAAAAACCTCTCATCATCGTTAAGCTTATCTGACCAATCAGTCAGATCAGAAGAAAGATCAATCTCTTCAGCTGTCCAAATACTAGCCTCTTGCTTTTTATACTCAGCCCAAATATCGTCGTGTTGAATTGGGAACAAAACAAAGCGCTTGGGGTTTTCAATTAATATAGGTTCTTCGACAGCTGTGTTTTCTGGCAGCACCTCCTCAATCGATGTTTGTTTGTCTAAAGCGACATGTTTTGTCTCGGTCTCGGTCTCGTTTATTTTAGAGGTAGATGCATCCATGTCTTTCGTATAATCGTGTTTTAAACCAACGTCTCAAAGAAACAATCTAGACCCCTATTTATGCAAGGTCATTTCACCCTCTTTACCATCTAGTTTTTAACACTTATGTTAATAACAAAGTGCGTTGCCTTTATTTACTACACCTACAGCGAATAAATATTGGTGATGATTTGTAAATTTGGAATAAAAAGGACAGAATTAGGGTATGAATATATAAGTCCAAAAAGCATTCATAAAATGGACTTAATTAAGGAACTCTGAATGCGTACTTTTGCATAATGCTTAAAGGCCTTTTAAAAATATTTCTAGGAGATAAATCATCCAGCGACCTGAAAGAAATTCAGCCAATTGTTGATGATATTTTGTTGGCTGAAAAGTCCCTCATCAACCTCAGCGCCGATGAACTCAGAGCTAAATCTACCGATCTACGAACAAGAATCAATGATCACATTGCCGATTTGCAAGGAGAGATTGATGAATTAAAAATAAAAGCAGAGACCATGCCCGAGTCTGATCTCGATGCTAAAGAAGCTGTTTTCGAAAGGATAGATAAGTTAGAGTTGGAGATTAATGAGGAACTCGAAGTTGTACTTGCGAAAATTTTACCAGAGGCTTTCGCCCTTGTAAAAGAGACTGCTAAGAGATTTACATCGGAAGGTGAAATTGAGGTTACAGCATTGCAGTTCGATAAGGATATAGCTGCAAGGCGGGATATGGTTAGGGTAGAGGGAGAGAAAGCTTTTTGGTCTAATACATGGAAAGCAGCCGGATCAGATGTAACCTGGGAAATGGTTCACTACGACGTTCAACTTGTAGGTGGAGTTTCCCTTCATAGGGGTAGCGTGGCGGAAATGCATACGGGTGAGGGAAAAACCCTAGTTGCAACTTTGCCGGTGTTCTTGAACGCCCTCACAGGTAGGGGAGTTCATCTTGTGACAGTTAACGACTACTTGGCTAAGCGTGACTCGGAGTGGATGGGTCCATTGTACGAATTTCATGGTTTGACAGTTGATTGCATAGATAAGCATCAGCCAAACAGTGAGTCTCGAAGAGAGGCGTATAAGTGTGATATCACGTTTGGTACGAACAATGAATTCGGGTTCGATTATCTGCGTGATAATATGGCGAAGAATCCTAACATGTTAGTCCAAAGGCGTCATCATTACGCAATCGTTGACGAGGTGGATTCTGTTCTTATTGACGAGGCCAGAACCCCACTTATTATTAGCGGACCCACACCTAAAGGCGACGAACAGGAGTTTGAATCTCTAAAACCCATGGTTGTTAAGCTGATTCAAGTTCAGCAAAAAGCAGTTCAAGGATTTCTTCTAGATGCTAAGAAATTACTTACCGATGGACTCTCAAAAGAGGAGAACGAAGCTGCTGGATTAGCTCTTTACCGAGCTTTTCGAGGACTCCCTAAGTCGAAACCCATCATTAAATTCCTAAGTAATGAAGGAATGCGACAGCGACTATTAAAAGTTGAGTCGTTTTATTTAGCAGACAATCAGCGCGAGATGCACAAGGCTGATGAAGAGCTATTTTTCGTTATTGATGAGAAACAAAACCAAATTGAACTTTCCGAGAAAGGCATTCTTTATCTTACTCAAGGGATGGATGATGATGCCTTTTTCACAATGCCGGACATCGCAACAGAGCTTGTCGCAGTGGATAATTTAGATGCTAACGATGACGAAAAATTATCGAAGAAGCAGGAGGTAATGCAAGATTACGGAGTCAAATCTGCAAGAATTCACTCGATGAATCAACTTCTTAAAGCATACACTTTATTCGAGAAGGATATCGAGTACGTCATTATGGATAATAAGGTGAAAATAGTCGATGAGCAGACCGGTCGTATTATGGACGGAAGACGCTATTCAGATGGTTTACACCAAGCTATTGAAGCGAAAGAGAATGTAAAGATTGAGGCTGCGACTCAAACATATGCGACAGTAACTCTACAGAACTTCTTCAGAATGTACCACAAGCTTGCTGGTATGACTGGAACTGCAGAGACAGAAGCAGGAGAGTTTTGGGATATCTATAAATTAGACGTTAAGGTAATACCTACAAACAGGCCTATTGCACGTGACGACAGAGAGGATTTGGTTTACAAGACGAAGCGTGAGAAATACAATGCCGCTATCGAGCAAATAGCTGAACTAAGTAAGTCCGGCCGACCAGTACTTGTTGGAACTACTACAGTTGAAGTTTCTGAATTGCTATCTCGAATGTTAGATATGCGTGGATTGGACCACCAGGTTCTAAATGCGAAGAGACACCAACAAGAGGCAGAGGTTGTGACCAGAGCCGGTCAGGCTGGAACGATTACGATCGCGACAAATATGGCCGGACGTGGTACCGATATTAAATTAACGAAAGAAGTTAAAGAGGCTGGAGGTCTTGCTATTATAGGAACTGAGAGGCATGATTCCCGTAGAGTTGATAGACAGCTGAGAGGTCGTGCAGGTCGTCAAGGAGATCCAGGATCGTCTCAATTTTATGCATCTTTAGAAGATGATTTGATGCGTCTGTTTGGCTCTGACCGAGTAGCGAAGATGATGGACAGGATGGGGCACAAAGATGGAGAAGTCATTCAGCACAAGATGATTTCTAAGTCCATAGAAAGAGCCCAAACGAAAGTAGAGGAAAATAATTTCGGGATTAGAAAGAGACTTCTTGAGTATGACGATGTCATGAACGCCCAGCGTGAAGTGATTTATAAGCTACGTAGAAATGCTCTCTATGGCGATAGAATTAGAACGGATATTGCAAATATGTTCTTTGAACTTGTTGAGGCAAATGTTGATGCTACGCACGAGTCAAAAGACTACGATAATTTCCGTCTAGCTATGCTTTCTAACTTAGGGATTGAAGCTCCCGTTTCAGAAAACGATTTCCTTTCAGCAGACACCGATGATTTAGTTTACCTATGTTACTCTCAATCGGAGCAACATTACAGATCTAAAATTGAAGATTTATCTCGCAGAGCTCATCCTGTAATCCAGCGTGTTTACGACGATGAATCGAATGATTTCAAAAGCATACTTGTTCCATTTTCTGACGGATTGAAGACGATTCAGGTGAGCGCTGATATTGATGAAAGTGTCGCAACCGAGGCGGTAAGCGTCATGAAGGCTCTTGAGCAGCAAGTGGTCCTTGCTGTGATTGACTTGCATTGGAAAGAGCACCTTAGATCTATGGATGATTTAAGGAACAATGTTCAGCACGCGAGACACGAGCAAAAGGATCCCCTTCTTATCTATAAATTCGAGTCGTACGAGCTGTTTAAGCAAATGGTTCAAAAGGTAAATGCTGAGGTCGCCTCATTCTTAATGAAGTGCACAATTCCTATAAATGCAGGAGAACAACCATTGCGCCAAGGGAAGAAAGTAGAAGTTGCTCCATTAGGTAAAACATCTAAGGCTGGTGTAGATAATATCGCCCAACAAAATGCTGCAAGGGCAGCTGGCGGCGGTGGAGCAATTTCTCCAAGTCAACCTGGCCAACCTCACCCTACATCTCGACCCAAGCCAGTTGACCCGATTCGCACAGAGAAGAAAGTGCAACCTAACTCACCTTGCCCATGTGGTTCTGGCAAGAAATTTAAAAAGTGTCACGGCAAGTAACGCCTTTTATTTCTTGAGTTCAGTTTTTCATGGAGAAGATAGGATAGCTTAGTGCTTAATATCCCGAATCCAGCTCCTGCAACGACATCGGAGAACCAGTGTTTGTCATTATATATTCTAAGATAACCTGTAGCGGCGGCGGCTGTGTATCCTAGAATTCCATATAGAACAGACTCATCCTTATACTCTTGATATAATATTTCAGCACACATAAAAGCTGTTGCAGTATGTCCAGAAGGGAAAGAGGTGAAGGCGGATCCGTCAGGTCTTTCTTTTCCCGTAAGTAGCTTAATGCTAGCGACTGAAACACCGGTCATCACAATCGAATAGCCCGTAATTTTCGAGAGTTCTCTTAAATCGTGCACCCCCTTTTTTCCAAGAAGATTTAATCCGTACACGGCAACTAGAGGGCTGTACTCTAAATAATCATCAAGAGTAACTTTTCTCTCAACATACCTCAATTCATCTCTAATACTTAAGTCAAGAGCATTAAGCTTTTCGTTATTTAACCCGATAAATCCATAAGTAATAAAAGCAGAGGGTAAAATCAGCGGGCGGTACTGAGTTTTCTTTTCAAGAGGTGAACTCGTGTTTTGCGCTAAAATAGAATAGGAGAAAAGACAAAAAATAAGTGTAATAATTTTCATTTAAAAGTTTATTTTGATTAGCTATCCTTTTTAACCATTGCTTCAAATTTACTGCAAGTTTCTGGAGTAAATTCACTGTCTGTAGTATGTACAAGCAGGTCTAACGAATCGAGTGGCGTTCCTGCAGCTTTTAATTTTTTCATCAATGTACACCAAACCATCAACCTCTTTTCATCACTCTCATGTCCATCGTAACCACCAAATCTCACAAGAAGAAACGGTGCTGTAAGGCGCATATGTATAGCGTCGGGCCTTCCTACGGTATCGCTAATTACCGCTCCGATTCCTTTCTGTGACAATAATTTCCAAACAGTTTCGGCTTCCTCACCACCTTTGAACCAATCGGGATGGCGAAATTCCACAGCCATCTTTATTTCTTCAGGCCAATTGTTTAAATACGTTATCAATTTTTCACTATGCTTAGGTGCATAATGAGGGGGGAGTTGAAGAAAAACAGGACCGAGTTTATCACCTAAAGCTAGTATGCTTTTAATAAAATCATCAGTTGGACCCTCACAATTATTGAATCGCCTATAATGTGAAATAATAGCAGGAAATTTAGGGCAGAAAACGAAATCAGCAGGCATTTCACTAGCCCATTCAGCCATCTTTTCAGGTGAGTATATCCTATAATGAGTAGCGTTAAATTCAATATTACCGAATCGCTTTCCATAGTGATTCGCCCAGGTTCTCATCGGATCTTTAATGGGGTAAACACCCCCCCTCCAAGATTTAATGCGCCAGGAAGTCCCCCCAGTTCTTATCAAAGTCTTATCGCTGGGTTCACACCTCTCAGCCCATTCTATCTTCACTTCGGGAAGTTTCCAATGATCTTTATTAAGCTTCTCTCCTTGAAGGTTAATATCTATTTTGCCAAATTTCACCTTACAAACCTAACGACTACAAGTTCAACAAAACCTATTATAAAATCATTAACAAACTGCTTTGAAATTTATCGTCATTGTGTCTGTAAATTTCATAAATGTGAGAAAAACGATTAAATACTTAACCCAGGCATTGATAGAAGGGTTTGTACCTCAGACATGTCTAAGCTGTGGGATGCCTATAACGTATTACGGGCATGTAGCTGGGGCGTGTAGTTTTTGTGTTATGAATTGGGGAGTATATGAACCGGGTGTAGTAAGTAGTATATTGTTTAAGGAAAGAATGAACTGTGTTTGGTCTGCAGTTGGATTTCGTTTAAGCGATGGCGGGTCGAGGGCAATTATTCATAAATGTAAATATGGGGGCGAGCCAAGGCGGGTTAAAAAACTCGGCAACTGGATAGCAACCCGTTGGGATCCACCGCCAGAAGGCGTAGTCTTAGTGCCAGTTCCTATTCACCCTAAAAGAAAACTCCAAAGAGGGTACAACCAGGCTGAAAGATTGGCGGCTGGGCTGGGAGAAGTTTGGGATGTTAAGGTTGATGGGGCGGGTCTTATTCGCAAAAAGCACGGAGCCTCTTTGACGGGTTCAAATAGACAGGGGAGATCTCAAGCATCGAAACAGACTTACGGTTTTAACCACAAGAAAAACAGAAGTAAGATGAGTCCCGTGATTCTCGTTGACGATGTTTTAACAACTGGAGCTACGTTGAGAGAATGTCGTGAGATTCTAGAGTTAAGGGGCAGAGTTGTGTTAGGTGCGGTAGTTCTCGCACTTGCTTAACTAAAGCCCACGCGTAACGTTAGGGAGTTATTATATTTGCTAAAAAGAAATGAAATTATTTGAGGACATATTAGTGCTAATACAAGCCTTTATTGTCTCAATAATTATTACCTCTTGTGCTCAGGTAGGGACTCCTTCTGGAGGAGGTGTGGATAAGGAGGCTCCAATTGTTTTAGAAATTTCTCCTAAACCAGGCGCAACCAATGTAATTGGAGATAAAGGAGGAGCTATTTCTGTGACATTCGATGAGTTCGTGAATGTTAAATCATTAAACAGCCAACTGTTAGTCTCACCAATCCTCCCACAAGGATTACAGTGGTCAATGAAAGGAAAAACGGTAACCTTTGTTTGGAATGATGACCTGCAATCTGATAAAACATATGTGTTTCAATTTGGAGATGCGGTCGTAGATATAAGGGAGGGGAATTCGCTTGATAACTTCATTCATGCATTTTCCACAGGAGATCATTTAGATTCTCTTTCAATAAGCGGCTCTGTAGTTGATGTTTTTACTTCACAGCCCAAATCGGGAGTTAGAGTTCTTATGTATGATTCTATTATTTCACCGGATTCAATTTTTAAAGGGGCAAAGCCTCAATTTGTCGGTACAACTAATGAATCAGGTGAGTTTATTTTGAATTATCTACCTGCGGGGCGATATAAAATCATAGCTATCGAGGACAATGATAGAAATTATGTTTGGACTTCAGGAGAAGGATTGGCAGTTTTTGAGGAGGTTGTAGTTGTGGAGGGTCATGTGACCTTAGAGACGCCACTCAGAATGCAGGCTACTAGTGAGCTAGCGGTTAAGTATTTTGTGAAAAGCTCGAGGGATTCCCTTGGACTCGTTAATATATTTTTAAGCGCCCCAATAGAGTTGTCTGACAAGATTGAAGTTAGTGGTAATGAGTTTTTTCATAACAATGAAAATTTATGGGTGTTTTCTGGTGGGAGCTCTCCCGATGTTGTTTGGTGTGGAAACGACACTTTAAATTTTCAGGAAATAAAATTGGCTCAGATGGAAACTTTCAAAGAAGTGAAGGGACCAGAAGGAAAGGTGGTGTCTTCAAATATTGCAGAGTTCATATTTTCCAGACCCTTAGAAAGCGTAACAGATTCCTTATTTAAACTAATTACAGAAGACAGTCTAGAATTGTTTTTAGACTCTGTTTATATAGATGATTTAGACCCATTTAAGGTTATTGCTGAAGGGAATTTTACAAGAGGAAATTCGTTTGAATTAACAGTTATTCCTGGTGGAGTTGTGGGGTATGGCGGAGTCCAAATCTCCGATACTACAAGTTTTAAATGGAGTGTTTTCGAAAAGAAAAGCTTGGGAGATTTGAGAGTAAAAATAGAGAAGAAGGGTTGGCTTGAATTAATCGCTTCAAATGGTGAAGTCGTAAAAAAACAAAGGCTTGAGGATAACAAGGCGGTTGAATTTAAAAATTTAACACAAGGCACATATCAATTAAAATGGACAGGCGACACGGATGGTGATGGACTTTGGAGAAGCGTTGATTTACTGCAATGGAAATCTCCAGAACCAGCTGAAATCATGTCTACGAAAGTAAAAATTAAGGCAGATTGGAGCCACGAAATAGAGTGGCGAAACTAGAGTTTACTTTACTGCAAATTTAACTTAATGATTCGGCTAGAATATGTCCAAACCTCGCAATGTCTTCAAACGAATTGTAAAGTGGCACCGGAGCCATTCTAATCACGTCGGGTTCACGCCAATCTACAACAACACCTGCTTCAGATAATTTATCTTGGAGATCACGACCCTGCCCGTGAGCGATAATGCTAAGTTGGCATCCTCTTTCAACAGGGTTAGAAGGCGTAATTATCTCTAAATTAGTTCCTGTGGTTGAAGCGATAACTTGAACAGTTTTCTCAAGGTAAGCCGTGAGCCGCAACGACCTCTCTCTCAAAGCTCGAATGCCCCCGGCAGCTTCAAAAATTTCGAGTGATGCTTTGTGAACAGCCATGTTTAAGACAGGAGCGTTACTAACTTGCCAAGATTCAGCTGTCCCCATACTGATGTAGCTTGGGCTCATATCAAATCTAGTGGACTTATCGTGACCCCACCAACCTTCAAAGCGAGGTATGTCGGAGTTGTGATGACGTTCATGAACGAAAATTCCGCTTACTGCCCCTGGACCGGAATTCATATACTTGTAGCTGCACCAGCATGCAAAATCTACATCCCAGTTGTGAAGTTCGAAGGGAACATTGCCCATGCCGTGAGCCAAATCGAATCCACACATAGCCCCCACTTTGTGTGCGGCTAAAGTAATTTTATGAAGATTGTGTAGTTGACCAGTATAGTAGTTTACACCTCCTATCATCACGGTTGCAAGGCTGTCTCCGGCATCGAAAATTGCCTTTTCGATATCCTCAACCCTCAAACAATGCTCGCCATCACGGGGAGAAAGTTCGATTAAGTTCTCGTCGGGATCGAGGTTGTGAAAGTTGATTTGGCTTATAAGAGCGTAACGGTCAGAAGGGAAAGATTTCGCCTCACAAATGATCTTAGTACGAGTGCCTTCCGGCTTGTAAAAACTAACTAAAAGCAGGTGGAGGTTAACCGTTAGAGCATTCATTGCCACCACCTCTGAGGGAAGCGCACCAGCTAATGAAGCGAGAGATTTTGAGAATAGTTCGTGGTAGTGCATCCAAGGGTGGCGGGCCCTGAAATGCCCCTCCACGCCGTATTCAGCCCAATCATCTAGCTCCTTTTTTAAAGCTTCTGCCGCCGAACGAGGCTGCAACCCTAAGCTATTCCCAGTAAAGTACATAGTGTCTTTCCCCTTGTGTTTAGGAATCAAGAACTTCTCACGAAAACAGCTTAGCGGATCTGCGGCATCAAGTATTTGCGCATCGGCTATTGTTGGAATAGTAGATAACATATAAGCAAAATTACGAATTGAAAAGAGATTAAACCATCAAGAATTATACTGTAATAAAATTCACTGCGATTTCGTCCCGCTAAAAAGGGAGATACAAAGGGAATAGAAATTATGGCGTGAATCAGTAAACTATAACCCACTATTTGATTTACACCTTCCATTATTATTAGTCCTGCCCATATCACACCAGACCCTACAACTAAAATCACAGCCCGCTGAAGTGCCCGCTTCTCACCAATTTGTTGGGGAATGGTTTTCATATTTACTGAATCTATGTTTAAGTCCCTGACATCAAAAGGAATGGTAATACCTGCGATATATAAAACCCGTGCAAGTAACACGGTCGCCAAAACTGGAGTGAAATCGGACAGTTCAAACCCCGCAAGTAAAACGGGGTACACAACAGTTGCTAAAGCAAAAACACTTGCTACCAGAGGCAACTTTAAATATGCCTTTTCACGAAGCGGGATAGCTGCATAAGCTGTACTAATAATGATTAGAAAGATCACGAAAACATTGGCAGAAGAAGAATACTCAACCGAAACGAGTATTATAACAGCTATTAAAACAACTCCCCAACCCCAAATTAACCCGACGCCATATTTTTTCATAAAAGCTATCCTTTCAGGAGGAGCTGAATGAGGAAAAAATCGTGTTTTAATAAATCTTTGGACAGTATATCCTAGCCCGGTGAAGGCGCCTATTAGAATTGCCGCTTCATTCACCTCACCTCCTAAACCTAATGACAATCCACTAATGTATGCGGTTACTCCAGCCCCAACAGCAATAATTAAATGGCTGTATCCAAGAATCTTCACAAGCTGCATGTTGCAAAGGTGATAAAAGATATCTTTGCGCTTTCATTTTGCTGTTTCAATCTTCATATTTATCTCGTATGAAATTAGGAAGTTTCGCCTCACGGCATATGGGTCCTCGTCACGAAGACCTAACGATCATGCTTGCGACCATAGGTCTTAGCTCTATAGATGAACTAATTGAGAAAACAGTTCCAGATGTAATTAGGCTTAGGGAACCTCTCAACCTTGGCGAGTCCTTTACAGAAAGTGAATACCTAGAGCATGTAAGTGACCTCTCAGAAAAAAATGTAACTTATAGGAATTACATAGGAATGGGCTATTACCCTACAGAAGTTCCTAGTGTAATAAGGAGAAATATACTTGAGAATCCAGGTTGGTATACAGCCTATACACCATATCAATCTGAGATTTCTCAAGGTCGATTAGAAGCCCTATTAAATTTCCAAACTGTAGTTAGTGATTTAACAGGAAAGGAAATTGCTAATGCGTCGCTCCTCGATGAGGGAACCGCTGCCGCAGAAGCTATGGCAATGCTTTTCTCCGCACGTCCACGCAAGCAATTAAAAGCTGGAGCGACCACCTTTATTGTCGATACCGCAGTATATCCACAGACTTTTGATGTGATTAAGACCAGAGCAAATTCGCTTGGGATAACCATAATCGAAGCTCCTCGCTCCGAGTGGAAGTTCACGGATGATATTTTCGGCTGCCTTCTTCAATACCCCGACGGAAATGGCGAGGCGGAAGATCATGAAGCACTCGTAGTGAAAGCTCATTCGTCAGATGTCAAGGTTGTGATGGCTACAGATCTTATGGCGCTTCTAATGCTGAAAAGTCCAGGTAAAATGGGTGCAGACGTTGTCGTTGGATCTTCACAACGATTTGGAGTGCCAATGGGATACGGAGGGCCTCATGCAGCTTTCTTTGCCGCAGACGAGAGTTACAAACGCAATTTTCCCGGACGCATAATTGGAGTAAGCATAGACAGAAATGGCAGCACCGCACTCAGAATGGCCTTACAAACACGAGAGCAACATATTCGTCGCGACAAAGCCACATCGAATATTTGTACCGCTCAAGCTCTACTTGCTGTAATGGCTTCGATGTACGCTGTTTACCACGGCCCTAAAGGTTTACGAGAAATTGCAAAACGAATCCACAACAGAACAAAATCATTTGCTACAGCTTTAAATTCTAACAGTTCTATGGTGGTCGTTAACTCATGCTATTTCGACACCCTTAAAATCAGAGTAAGAGGTGGAGAAGACGAAGTGAATTCATTAATAGCTCGATGCCATGCTTTGAAGATTAATATCCGTTATTTCAACGACGGAGAGCATGTGGGTGTTTCTCTCAACGAAAGAACTAATATTGAGGATCTCTCGAATCTTTGTTCTGCTTTCGGAGTGCCAATAGTGAGAGGTATAGAAGTTGACAGAGTTTTTTTTGGAACTCTCTACCGCGAAGTTGACTATTTAGAACACAAAGTTTTCAATAGCCATAGATCGGAAACGGCAATGATGCGTTATATCAAGCTTCTCGAGAACAGAGATTTCTCTTTAGTTCATGGTATGATTCCTCTTGGGTCGTGCACGATGAAGCTAAATGCTGCAACGGAGTTATTGCCTATTGCTTGGTATAAGTTCGCGGAACTTCATCCTTTCTGCCCTCCTGAACAGGCTCGTGGAATGATTGAGATTTTACAAAATCTAGAATCAGATTTAGCTGAAATCACAGGTTTTGACAGAGTTACTCTCCAGCCCAACTCTGGTGCTAATGGAGAATACGCTGGTATGCTCGTTATCAAAGCTTACCATGAGAGCATAGGAGAGAAGCATAGAAATATTTGTTTAATTCCTTCAAGTGCACACGGAACGAATCCTGCAAGCGCTGCTATGGCGGGCTTAAAAATCGTCGTGGTAGGATGTATGGAAAATGGAGACATAGATATTGAAGACTTACAAGAAAAAGCTGAAAAATATAGTGAAACATTAAGTTCTATTATGATTACTTACCCTTCTACTCATGGAGTTTTTGAGGAAAGGATTCTAGAAATTATCGAAATTGTTCACAATAATGGAGGTCAGATATATATGGATGGTGCAAATATGAATGCCCAAGTGGGGCTTACCAGTCCTGGAAATATCGGCGCGGATGTTTGTCACCTCAACCTTCATAAAACCTTTGCTATACCGCACGGAGGAGGAGGTCCAGGAATGGGTCCTATCGGAGTTGCGAAACACCTCACTAAATTTTTACCGGGTCACGCTGTTATACATAAAGGTGTAGAGGATTCAATATCTGCTGTATCATCTGCTCCGTTCGGAAGCGCTTTGATAGGACTTGTCCCCTACGCTTACCTTAAAATGTTAGGTGTAAAAGGCGTAACTCAAGCTACAGAGATTGCCATTTTAAACGCTAACTATCTCAAAGTTAGACTAGAAGGAGCTTACGATATTTTATACCAAGGCCCTAATAATACTGTCGCCCACGAGATGATCATAGATTGCAGATCTTTTAAATCGTGCGGAGTTGAAGTTATTGATATTGCAAAACGTCTAATAGATTATAGCTTTCATGCTCCTACAATTTCTTGGCCTGTATCCGGTACGATGATGGTTGAACCAACCGAGAGTGAATCTCTTGAGGAATTAGATCGATTTGTAGAAGCTATGTTAAGCATAAGAGAAGAAATACGATCTATAGAGTTAAAACAAGTTGATGCTGTGGATAATGTTATAAAAATGGCACCTCATACAATTGAGGAAACTACAGCCTCTGAGTGGAAACATCCGTACTCAAGAGAAGAAGCAGCTTTCCCTGTTGAGGAGTTGAAAAAAGGTAAATTTTGGGCTCCAGTTGCAAGAGTAGATGACACATACGGCGACCGGAACCTAATGTGTAGCTGTCCACCTATAACGGACTACATAGACGAAATATCTAAATAAAATACTATTTTGTGTTTGTTAGTGTCTATAAATAATCTTCTGATAGAATTTCGCGCTTTATATTTGCGAAGTTAAAGATAAATAGAAATCATAAAACGCTCAATATGAAGCAAGTATACTTTTTAATTGCCGCGATGTTCGTAGGAACTATTGCAAACGCACAGGTAAAGATGCCGGTGCAAGCTGCTAAAGACGCACAAGCGTCAAGCATAAACTCTGAAGCTCCAGTGCAAGCTGCAAGAGCGGTATTTTGGGAACACGATTGTAATATAGATGACTGTACGGACTGGTCATTTGATAATGCAGCTCTAGAAGCTGGTGCTCCTTGGGAAGACATAGACATCAATTTTGAATGTACTACTGATGGACCTGCTGGACCATACAATCAGTGGGCAGGAGGATCTGGAGACGGTTCTGCTACAAGCGCGATGAACTCAACAACATCTGCTAACGGATTAATCATGGTTGATTCAGATCTTTTCGGAGCAGACGCTAACTACGATGCTAACTGGGTTGAGAACTGTTGGTTCTCAAATGTAACGCCTATTAACTGTACCGATCACCAATATGTGAGCATCTCTTTAGAGACGCGTTACCGCTGCTGGGATAACGGAGGTTCTGACGATAGTGAGAAGTGTCTTATTGAAATTTCTCGCGACGGAGTGAACTGGCCAGCTATTGATAGTTGGGATGAGGAGTCTGGAACTGTAGATTACGGTGGGGGAGCAGACCCTGTCGCTTCTCGTAAAGAAGTATTCCCTGGATATGGGACAGGTGATTCATCAGATAATCCGTCTTTATTAGAATTCGATATTACTGAAGCTGCTGGTGGACAGGAGACTGTTTACATCCGTTTCCGTTGGTCT
>Ga0206679_10000476_pt1 | contig 33034 bp, 28 predicted proteins | sample M110012015metaG_FD_155464 | JGI IMG/M metagenome (GOLD analysis project Ga0206679, IMG submission 155464) | Ammonia-oxidizing marine archaeal communities from Monterey Bay, California, United States - M1 100m 12015 | ecosystem: Environmental > Aquatic > Marine > Intertidal zone | place: USA... | reverse complement strand
TGATTTCTTCCAAAAAAAATAGAAAGCCAAAATGGCTGAAGGTAAAATTACCTACCGCGACCGCATTTAAAAATGTAAGAACTATTGTAAAAGAGAATTCGTTACATACTATTTGTGAAAGTGGTAATTGCCCGAATATTGGTGAATGCTGGGGAGCAGGAACCGCTACTTTCATGATTTTAGGAAATATTTGTACCCGTTCTTGTGGTTTTTGTAATGTAGCTACAGGAAGGCCTTTGGAAGTTGATATATTAGAACCTCTAAATGTAGCAAATTCGGTAAAATTGATGAAGGTGAAACATGCTGTAATTACCTCAGTAGATAGAGATGATTTAAAAGATGGAGGATCTACTATCTGGCAAGAAGTAATAAATGAAATTAGAAGATTGAATCCGAATACTACTATGGAAACTTTAATTCCAGATTTCAAGGGTAGGAAAGAGGATATTCAACGAATAATAGATGTTGCTCCTGAAGTAGTTTCTCATAATATGGAAACAGTAGAACGACTTACTAAAAAAGTGAGAATACAAGCTAAGTACCAAAGAAGCCTGGATACCTTAAGAATACTTAATGAAGGAGGTATAAGAACAAAGTCGGGGATTATGCTAGGTTTAGGAGAGAAGGATGAGGAAGTTATTCAAACTATGAAAGATTTAAGACAGGTTGGGGTATCTATAATGACAATTGGCCAGTATTTGCAGCCAACAACTAAGCATATACCAGTTACAGAGTTCGTTCATCCGGATAAGTTTGATGAATTTAAAAAAATAGGACTTTCACTAGGTTTTAGGGTGGTCGAAAGTGGACCTTTAGTTCGTTCTTCCTATCATGCAGAAAAACATCTTATCTAATACTTTTATTTTTTATTTGTAATTTATCTTTTCTTCCGTTTGTTTTATGGGAGAAAACACTATATTTGTTAGCTCGAAAATTAAACAATAAATTTACAGATGAAAAAGATAATTTTACCTATTCTAATCTCCAGTTTCTTCTTTGCAAACCTAGCTTCTGCACAAAATTCTTGCGGAACATATGATGGTTATTTACAAGATCAAATAAAGAAATATCCTACTTTCTATAACTCGATTGAAGATAAAAACATTGAATTAGAGAAGAAAAGTAAACAATTAACGGAGAGTCTTTCTGAGAAAGCTAATACTGGAGAAAGAAAAATTATACCAGTTGTAGTTCATGTAATTCATGATTTCGGTTCTGCTAATGTTACAGATGCTGACGTAGATTATGCTTTAGATCAGTTAAATAAAAACATAAACAGACAAGCGGATAATATGTCCTCTACTCCTGATGTGTTTGCGGCCGTTTCCGGTAGTGCAAATGTAGAATTCAGATTAGCAAAAAAGGATCCAGAAGGCAACCCTACAAATGGAATTATAAGAATACATTCTGAATTAACTGATGTTCCAGAACCTAGAGATATGATAAAGTCCTTAAGTTACTGGAATAGTTACCAATATTTTAATATTTGGGTAGTAAAGAGTTTACCAGATTCTGATGGAAACATGTTATTAGGATACGCTCAGTTTCCTTGGTCTGGATCTATGTCCACTGATGGTGTAGCTATAAGGTCAAATGAGTTTAAAAATGGAAAAACTCTTACCCATGAGGTAGGTCACTGGTTAGGGTTACGTCATATATGGGGAGATGGTTTGTGTGCAAATGATGGTATTAGAGACACACCAACTGCAAAAGAAGAAAACTGGGGAGTTACGATTAGTCAGTTTCCTTATAATTTAAATGTATGTGTTGCAGATACTATCAATCCTGCAGGAGAAATGTTTATGAATTATATGGATTATTCTGATGATAATGTAATGTCATTATTTACAGATGGTCAGATAGAGGTTGTAAATCAAACTTTAGAAGGAGATGAAGAAAACTATCCTTTCAGAAGATATTTATGGTCTGCAGAAAATTTAGATTTAACAGGTACTGCAAATGGTTATCAAGGAGAAGCTTGTAATAAAGAAGCCGACTTTATTGAAGATTATGGAAATACAACTAATTGCTTAGGTGGGTTGACAGATCTAGTAGGCAATAAAAATATTTTTACAGATATTACTTCTTTAACTTGGAGTTGGGGAGATGGAGCGACATCTTCTACAACAAATTCACCTCAACACACCTATACTTCTGCAGGTACTTATGATGTGACAATGTCGGTCGTTTACACAGATGATGTTGTTGCTAAATCGTATTCAATGGATGATGTTCAGTCAGGTTATACTAGTTTAGAAACTATTACAGAGACAAAAATTATTGAAGGAACAATGGCCGAGTTAAATGCGGTAAATGCTACTAATATAAATTTATATATGGACCTTGATAGTTTTAGTGCAAACTCAGGATGGGTTTATTCGCAACCTACAGACAGTGTGGTTGGAGCGAGTACTTTAATTTCATTAGGGATAGATACTTTTTTATTAGTATACGATATTCATCCTGATAGCACTTTAGATGCAACTCTTTTATCTCATTTACAAACAGCATATAATTATTGGACTGTAGATTCAACTCTTGCAACGGGAGTTGAGAGATTATTTCATTTAGCAGAATTTATAGATGATTCATATAATGCATATTTTATAGATACTTTATTTTATAAGGGAGAATATGAGGAAACTTATTACTTAGCTCATTATGAAACCTCTTGTAATTCTAGTACAACTAAAGAAGGTTTTATTACTATTTTACCTGTTTCATCTTCTAATACTAACGATTCTTACAAGTATAGTTTTGAAGGATCTACTTTGGAAGATGACTTTTTAGTTTTAGAAAATAAACTAGTTGCAGATTGGGATTTTAATATTTCTTCCAATCCAGATTGGGAAGTTGTTGAGGGAGTTTCTTCAGATGGTAATTCTTCTATTATGATGAATGGTAAAGAATTAACTTCTGCTAATTCTATTGTTTTCGAAACACAATCGTATAACTTATCAGATTTAAATCAGCCAGCAATTTCGTTTGACTTTATTGGCGCAGCTGTAAACTCTCTTCCAAAAAATGAATTAATTATTTCTTACTCTAAAGAATGTGGAATTTGGAAAGAATTAGCAACGATTTCAGCTGAAGAGTTAGCTTCATCAGGTTATTACACTCAAAATTTTATACCAGGATCGGAAATAATTTGGAACGATACTGTAATGTATGACAGACTTGGTTCTAACGATTTAAAATCTAATAATGTTAGATTTAAATTTGAATACACTGTAGTTTCTCTTGCAAACAGATTATATATTGATAATATAAGAATTGGAGAAGAATCAGATTTATTAATGAACTCTACATATTCAAGCCGATTTGGATTGTCCGTATATCCTAACCCTTCTACAGAAAACTCTCAAGTAATTTTTGAGACTTCTAAGAAAGGAAATGTAGAAGTAAATTTATATAATATCTTAGGATCTGAAGTGAAAACAATATTAAATAAAGAATTGGAACAAGGAACCCATTATGAAGAAATTAATTTAGAAAATATTGAAAAAGGAATTTACTTTATTTCTATTGTTTTAGAAGGTAAGGTTATGGAAACAACTAAAATTATTGTACAGTAAACAATAAATAAATTACTAAGAAAAAACCTTCCATTTTATGGAGGGTTTTTTTAATTTTATAAGATGAATAAAACAAGAGTTGCTATAAATGGTTTTGGAAGAATAGGAAGAATGTTTTTCAGGCTTGCACATTTCTGTAACGATATAGAGATTGTAGTGATAAATGATTTAATGAATTTAGATACTTTATCTCATTTACTGAAATACGATTCGGTACACCGTACTTTTAATGCGGATGTTCATAAAAAAAATAACCGCTTATTTGTTGATGGAAAAGAAATAAAAACCCTACAAGAAAGTAATTTAGATAACATCAATTGGGAAAAATATAATATTGATGTTGTAATTGAGTGTACAGGAAAATTTAGAACAAAAAAAGACTTACAAAAGCACATTGATGCCGGTGCGAAAAAGGTAATTCTCTCTTCACCCCCTTCTGACGATAATATTAAAACCATTGTAATGGGAGTAAATGATAATTTGATAACAGAGGAAGATACAATACTTTCCAATGCGTCTTGTACTACCAATTCGGCTGCACCGCTTCTTAAAATTATAGATGAAAATTGGGAAATTGAAAGTGCTTATATTACCACAGTGCATTCCTTTACTAACGACCAAAATTTACACGATTCTCCTCATCCCGATTTAAGAAGAGCTCGGTCGGCAACAAGTTCGATAATACCAACTACTACTGGTGCTGCAAAAGCAGTTACTAAGATATTTCCTTCTTTAGATGGTAAAATAGGGGGGTGTGGAATTAGAGTTCCGGTTGCAAATGCTTCTTTAACAGATTTAACTTGTGTGGTAAAAAAAGATACCACTATTAAACAAGTAAATGAGATGTTTCAAAATTCAGACAATCCGTATTTGGATTATACCAATATTCCGATAGTTTCGGTGGATGTGATAGGGAACTCTTTTTCTTCTATTTTGGATTCGGAATTAACTTCTGTAATTGGAAAGATGATAAAAGTAGTTGCTTGGTACGATAACGAAAGTGGTTATTCTAACCGTTTGATTGATTTAGTTAGGAAGACCTCTTAAAATATTTCAATTCCATATTTTCCTTTTCGAATACAGCATACGAAAAATGGTTAATCCAATCTCCGGTATTTATATACCTACAGTTTTCAGTAATTTTAATATCTAAAGGTAAGTGTCTATGTCCAAAAATATAAAAATCAACATCTGTATTTTCTTTTTGGTGAGAGATACAAAACTGTTCTAAATATTCTTTTTCAGTACCCAAATAACCTGGAGTATCTCCACTTAACCTACTTTTTTGAGACCAATTATGTGCAAATTTTAATGCAGTGTTTGGGTGCAGTCTGGCAAATAGCCATTGGCAAGTTCTGTTTTTAAAAAATTTGCTTATAAATTTAAATGATTTCTCTCCTGGACCCAATCCGTCCCCATGTCCTATGAAAATTGTTTTATTACTTTCTTTTATTTGTATCGGATCATGATATATTTTCACTCCACATTCCTGTTCCAAATAATCTTTCATCCATAAATCATGGTTTCCTACAATAATATGTATTCCAATTCCACTATCTGTAAGTTCTGCAATTTTACCTAATAACCTAATAAATCCTTTTGGTACTACTTTTTTATATTCAAACCAAAAGTCAAATAAATCTCCAATTAAATAAATAGATTTAGCATCTTTTTTTATTTCATCTAACCAAGCGACAATTTGTTTTTCTCTAAGTCTGCTTTGCTCCATATTTGGAGCTCCTAAATGAAAATCGGATGCGAAATATATTTTATTTCTATTCAAAATATTATTTTTCTAATTCTTTTCTTACCATTTGATTGGCAAGTTTTGGGTCTGCTTTTCCTTTGGATAGTTTCATTACCTCCCCCATAAAAAGTCCTATTAATCCTTTTTTACCAGATTTGTATTCTTCTACTTTTTCAGGGTATTTTTCAATTGATTGTTTTACAAATTCGGATAATGAATCGGTGTCCGAATCCTGAATCCAATTGTTGTTTTTTGCAATTTCTTCTGCAGACAAATCAGACTGTAACATTTCAGTAAACACTTTTGATGTAGCCACAGAATTACTTACTTTTCCGTCATCAATTAATTGAATAAGGTTTGAAATTCGGATAGGAGAAATATTGAATTCAGAAATCTGTTTTGCAAATTCATTTAGGTGTGCTTTTATTGGGCCGTTAACTAAATTGGCAGCTGTTTTATAGTTTTTAGTATGATTTGTAATTTCTAAAAAGTACAATGCAATTTCTTTTTCTTCTATCAGAATATTTGCGTCATAATCCGATAATCCAAATTCTTTAGTAAATTTTATGTAAAGTTCCTTGGGAAGTAGAGGGAGTGTTTTTCTTATCTTCTCAATATATTCTTGTGTTACTATTACTGGCTGTAAATCTGGTTCTGGGAAGTATCGATAGTCGTTTGCTTCTTCTTTGTGTCTCATGGAGATAGTTCCTCCGTTTGAAGCATTAAAACTTCTAGTTTCGTGTACTACTTCTTCACCATTTTCAATAAGTTCTATTTGTCGGCTTATTTCAAACTCAATAGCTTTTTTTACATTACTACTGGAGTTCATATTCTTTACTTCTACTTTTGTTCCAAATTTTTCAACTCCTTTTAGTCTCACAGAAACATTGGCATCACATCTTAAACTTCCTTCTTCCATGTTTCCGTCACAAACTCCAATATATCTCACTAATTTTCTTACTTCTAATACATATTGGTAGGCTTCATCCGAACTTCTTATTTCTGGTTCCGATACAATTTCTATTAATGGAACCCCAGCTCTGTTTAAATCTACTAAAGTGTGAAAAGGGTCTAGGTCGTGAATACTTTTTCCAGCATCCTCTTCCATATGAATTCGAGTAATTTCAATCTGTTTTTCTTTACCTTCTTTATCTTTTATTTCAATAAACCCACCGTTACAAATTGGTGTAGTGTCTTGTGTTATCTGATATCCTTTTGGTAAATCGGCATAAAAATAATTTTTACGAGCGTATTCGTTTCTCTCTCGTATATTTGATCCTACAGCAATTCCCATTTTTACGGCATATTCAATTACTTTGGAGTTAGATACAGGTAATGTTCCTGGATGACCTAAGGTAACAGGGCAGGTCTTAGTATTTGGAATAGCTCCATATATATTCTCATCAGAAGAATATGCTTTTGTTTTTGTTGTAAGTTGAGCATGTACTTCTAACCCAATTACAGCTTCATATTTGTCTGAAATATTCATTTATTCAAAGATAATCTTTCCGTTTTCTATTTGTTTTTCTTCTTTATTATAAAGGCGGTAAATATACAAACCATTTGAGATATTTTCTCTATAAATTTTGTCCTCTGTAAATATTGTTTTATCCATTATTTTTCTTCCTGAAATATCATAAATTTCAATTCTGTTTGCATCCTTACCTAAAAAGAAATAGTTCTGTGTAGGATTAGGGTAAATATTTAAATTAGGATGAACATCTTCTATAGAATTTGCTGGAATAGTACAATCTAAAATGTATAATCCGGACTGCATATCGGAAACAATTATATTCCCAGATGATAAGTAAGGATACACTCCCCAAGCTCCTTTATAGGAATTATAAGAAGATGGAGAATAAGTATCGTAATTAGAAACTTGTGTAGGATTTGATGAATCTGAAATATCAAATACTCTTATTCCATCATGATAATATGCTAAGTATAATAAATCTCCTTTAATAATCCCATTGTGCGCCATAGATTGTGCGTTCATACCAGAATTAAAAGTAGAAGTAACAGAGATATTGTTAAAGTTAGAAACATCTAGTAATTTTACATCATATCCATGATTTTCATCTTGCATGGCATAAGTATTTCCGTCATCAGAAAGCCAACCAGAATGATTGTATCCTGCATCTGGGTAGGAAGTTAAGGATGCTAATAAATTATGTTGGTTGCTACTTCCTGCGTCTACCATAGAAAAATCAATAATCCTAAATCCATCATTACCACAATTTAAATATGCGGTATCATTTTTCACATAAGCATCATGTACATGACCTACATTGTCATAAGTATAAATTAGTGTTGGGTTAGTAGGGTTTGATATAGAATAAATTTCCAAAGCTTTAAAGCTAGAAGGATTGGTGTGTTTTACTGCACATACATATAATTTTGCTGTTGCGGTATCTATAAATATATTATGAGATTTCTGAAATAGGGAATCCGAATCGTAGACAGTAGTTACAGTGTTTGGTAAGTCAGAAATATCCATAATTTGCAAAGTGCTCGAATTTCCCTCATCACATACTACATAAAGATATCCGTTATAATCGTGAAAATCTCGGTGTACCACACCTCCTCCGGTATAGGCTCCGGCAATAAAAGCAACTTGACTGCTGTTTTGTGGGTCTGTTACGTCAAAAAAGTGAGTTCCTTCTGTAGATCCAATAATTGCAATCTCACTGTTGTTCATTTCAACTCCCCAACATTCATTGTAAGTATTGTCGTACATGCTAGATCCTACAAGAGTAGAATCATCCCAATGGAAAAGTAGGTTAGCATTTAGTTGAGAGAAAGATAATGTAGTAATGAAACAACTGACTAACGTGAAAATTAAATTTTTCTTCATGATTATATTTTTGAGATAAGTTCTTTTATAATAAGGGTAAGTTTTGGTTCTGCAACTTCCGAAACTTTCTGAATTTCTTCATGTGTTACTTTTTGTATTTTCCCGGGAACTCCCAAATCAGTAATTACTGACATGGCAAAACAAGGGATATCCATATGTCGTGCAACTATTACTTCTGGTGCGGTGGACATTCCAACTGTATCTCCTCCAATAATACGCATGTATTTGTATTCTGCTGGAGTTTCTAAAGTTGGGCCAGTAAGTGCTACATAAACTCCTTTTTGTACAGGAAGATTATTGTTAGAAGCAATTTTTTCGGCAAGTTGAATCATATTTTTATCATAAGGTTCACTCATGTCAGGGAATCTTGGTCCTAATTCATCTAGGTTTGCACCAATTAAAGGATTTGGAATAAGACAAATATGGTCTTCTAAAATCATAAGGTCCCCCACTTCATAGTTAGGATTTACCCCTCCACTTGCATTGGATAAAATAAGATTTTTAATTCCTAAAAACTTCATCACTCTAACCGGAAAAGTTACTTTTTCCATGGAGTATCCTTCATAAAAATGAAATCTACCTTGCATGGCTACCACATTTTTACCTCCTAAAGTTCCTAATATTAATCTTCCAGAATGTCCTTCTACTGTGGAAAGTGGAAAGTGTGGAATTTCGTTGTAAGGTATGGAGTGCTGAATTTCAATCTCGGAAACCAATCCTCCAAGTCCTGTTCCTAAAATGATTCCAATTTCAGCTTTGAAGTTGGTTTTTTTTATAATGAAATTAGCACTTTCTTTTATGTTTTGTAACATAGTTTATTATTTCGTTTTTAAATTCTACCGAATTATGAATGTTAATTTTTATAGGAGAAACGTACAATTTCACACCCTCAAAATGTTCTTTGTATTTAAGGAGTTTTACTTTGTCTTTTTCGGTGGTCAAGATAATATTTTTGTCAGAAATAGAAGGGTTATATTCCGACAAGATATTTTCAATATCGGTAGAGGTAAAATTATGATGATCCGGAAAGGAGAGATGAGTAACCTTGTTTCCGTTTTTTTGTAAATGAAGTTTTAAATTGTCGGTATTTGCTACAGAAGTTACTAGTGTAATATTGTAGTTTTTAGGACTGTCTATTTCTTTGTCTGTAAAAACAGATTTCCAATTTTTATAAACAATAGAGGAGAAGTAGTTTTTCTGTGATGCAAAAGTATTAAGTTTGGAGATAATTCCCTTTTTTTCTGTGGGACTTATTTCTGCACATTTTGTAGTAATAATTAAATGGGCTCTTTTTAATGAACTTTTGGACTCTCTTAATTTTCCCATTGGGATAAGATAGTCGGAATAGATTGGGTTTTCGTAATTATTTAATAAAACATACATTCCTGCTTTTACCCGTCTGTGCTGAAATCCATCATCCATTATTATCACTTCAGTTTCTGGATAGTTGCTTAATATTTTTTCTATTCCTATTCTTCTGTTTTCCGAAACTACTACTTTAGTATTCGGGAATTTCTGTTTTATTTGTAAAGGTTCATCACCTACTTTTTTAGATTCAGAATCTGTTTCTACCCAAATTAATCCACTACTTTTCCTTCCATAACCTCTACTTAATACTGCTGTATTTTTGTCAGAAAGTAAATCCAATAAATATTCGGTGTGAGGGGTTTTTCCTGTTCCTCCTGCTGTAATATTACCAACACAAATAATGGGGATGTTGTAACTTTTGGATTTAAATACATTCCAATCAAAAAGGAAATTACGGAAAGTAACAATAAGTCCGTATAATAAGGAAAAAGGAAAAAATAAAAATCTCATAGGGCAAAGATAGTATAAGTTAAGTATTTGTATATTTGAAAAATGAAAATAAAAGAAATCACACAATTTTTAGAAGGAATTGCTCCCTTAAATTATCAGGAAAGTTATGATAATTCAGGATTAATTGTTGGGGATGAGAATAAGGAAGTGACTTCTGTTCTTATTTGTTTGGATAGTGTGGAACAGGTGATAGATGAAGCAATAGAAAACGGATGTAATTTGGTAATAGCTCATCATCCTATTGTGTTTTCTGGTCTTAAAAAGTTAAATGGAAAAAACCATATAGAACGAACCATTATAAAAGCAATAAAAAATGACATTGCAATTTATGCCATACATACCAATTTGGATAATGTAAAAGGTGGGGTAAGTTGTAAAATTGCAGATATTTTAGGACTTAAAAATCAGAAAATATTGGCACCAAAAAGAGATTTACTTAGGAAGTTAGAAGTATATGTTCCCAAAGAAAATGCGGAAGAAGTTCAAAGTGCTTTGTTTTCTTCTGGTGCTGGATGTGTAGGAGATTATAAAAATTGTAGTTTCCAGTCGGAAGGAGTAGGAACTTTTCTTCCAACTCAAGATGCAAATCCTGCAATAGGAAAAAAAGGGAAACAAGAAAGGGTAGAGGAAGTGAAAATAGAAGTGGTATTCCCAAAAAACATGGAGAAAAGGCTAATTTCAGAAATGAAAAAAGCTCATCCGTATGAGGAAGTTGCTCATCAAATCTATATTTTAGACAATGTTTTTCAGGAAGTTGGTTCAGGAATTGTTGGAGAATTAGAAACAGAAATAGATTCAGATGTGTTTTTAAAATCTTTAAAAAACACCATGAAAACCGATTGTGTTCGCCATACAAAATTAGTGAAAAATACCATAAAAAAAGTAGCAGTTTGTGGAGGTAGCGGTAGTTTTTTATTGAATAATGCAAAAGTAGTGGGAGCGGATATTTTTATAACAGCAGATTTTAAATACCATGAGTTTTTTAATACTGAAAACAACATTATAATTGCAGATATAGGACACTATGAAAGCGAGCAATTTACAAAGGAGTTAATTTATGACTTGCTTATCAATAATTTTAGTAAATTTGCGGTCCGATTATCAAAAGTAAATACAAACCCGATAAATTACCTATAAAATGGCAAAAAAGACAATCAGTATATCAGTTGAAGAAAAATTAAAAGCACTTTATGATTTACAATGTGTAGATTCAGAAATTGATCAGTTAAGAATTGTAAGAGGTGAATTACCTGTTGAAATTCAGGATTTAGAAGATGAAATTGCAAGACTAGAGTCGAGATTAGAAAAGTCTCAAGAAGAAAAAACTTCTTTGAAAGATGAGATGAAAGCAAGAAAAGGGTCTATTAAAAATGCTACAGAATTAATTACTAGATATAGAACTCAATTAGAAAACATTAAAAATAACAGAGAATTCACTTCTTTAACGAAAGAAGTTGAATTCCAAGAATTAGAAATGGAGCTTTCTGAAAAGAAAATAAGTGAGTTTAAAGCTAAAATTTTAATGAAAGATGAAGTTATAAATTCTACTACAGAAATATTAACTGAAAACAAAGAGGATTTAGAAGCTAAAAAATCTGAACTTTCTGAAATTACAGCAGAAACAGAAAAAGAAGAAAAAGCATTAATGAAAAAGTCAGAATCTTCTCAAAAGAAAATTGATAATAGACTTTTATCTTCTTATAGCAGAATTAGAGGTAGTGTAAGAAATGGACTAGCTCTTGTTTCGGTTGATAGAGATGCTTGTGGAGGATGTTTTAATAAGATACCACCACAAAGACAATTAGATATTAAGCTTCATAAAAAAGTTATTGTTTGCGAACACTGTGGTAGAATATTAGTAGATTCTAATATTTTATCGGAACAAGAATAAACGAAAAGATGTATGATGAAAAAGGAACTTCAATTGAAGTTCCTTTTTTTATTAGTACCTAAACCCTAGGGTGAATAATAAATAATGTTTTTCATTATCTAATAATGTGATTGTTTCTGTTTCAGGGCTGTACATACTGTACTCATAGGAGTTTTTAGAAATAGTATAACTAACATCTAAAAATGTTCCTCCAAAATCAATTCCTGCTCCTGCACTATAATTTTCCATTTCGTACTCTGGATTATCTTTATATGGAGATCCATACAAAGCATATCCTGCTCTAATTTTAAAGAGGTGAAGGTTAGCTTCTCCTCCTAATCTTATGTTAGTAGCTTCCCTATAATTGTTTTTTATTAAATTATTTTCATCGGTAAATTGGTATCTATCAGAGTAGAATTGAGTAAAGCTATAATCTGTTTTTTCAATTTCAGCATTAATTAAAAATTGTTCGTTTAATATTGTAGAAAAACTAGCAATAGCTTTCCATGGAGTTGTAATCTGATAGTTGAAATAACCTACAGGAGATGTTTCGGTTATGTCTTCTGTATTTCCCCAGTTTGTAGAGACAGAGGTGCTATAAGTTTCTTCCATAGATATATAGGAAGGAGTATGAATAGCTCCTCCAACCTTTGTATTTACTCCTACTCTTACTATTGCTCCAATTTTTAAATTTATCCCACTACCATATGCTAATAGGTCTTGTTTGTATGTAAAACTACTTAATGTTTGTATGGTGTCTGCAAAATTACTTTCTGTATAAGTAGATACCTCAGAATACTGTATAGAAGGAACTCCAACAGTTGCACCAAAATACACTTTTTCCTCATAAGATGTTCCTAATGAAAATACATATTCTCCCATGTCACCAACAGAATTTACTTTATTACTTTGAGTTTTTTCAACATTAGGGTTTACATGAGAAATATAATTTCCATTATCAAAAGCATACCACCCTGTAGCTGTATCTACAAAATTATTCTCTAAATCAATTAAATCCGACCAAAAGGCAGGCTCTGCTCCCCAAAGATTCAGGTTTTCAATAGTGTTCCCTTGCGCTTGTTCTAATAATAATTCCGATAAAGATGAATTAGAGTTTTGGGTTTCAGTATAGAATCTACTGTCATAGTTAGCTAACTGATTCCATCCAAATCCAATATTTATTCTTTTCCATTGTTCGTGCTCGTTCGTTCCACTTGCAACAAATCCAAAGTTAGAGATACTAGATCCAAACTTATTGTTTGTAAAATTATTTCCGTTTAAAGAAGAATTGTTTTGAGTCATAGAAAAACTAGGTGTAAAACTTAACTCTGAATTCTGATATAAAGCAATTCCAGCAGGATTATAACTTAAAGAAGAAAAATCTCCACCTAAACATCCAAAACTACCACCCATAGAGTTAAATTTTGCTGTTCCAAAAATGTTTTGTTGTGAGTACCTTAGTGCATCTATTTCGTTTTGAGCGCTTACTTCTCCAAAACATACTAGTCCTATAAATAGGAGGATAGTTTTTTTCATTTTATTTTTATTTTCTTGGTTTTACACTTCTATTTCCTCCTGAATTCCTGCTCCCTCCAGAAGAATTATTTCTTGTGCCTGAATTGTTATAGTTTCTTGTTGGAGTGGATGTAGAACGGTTGGAGTTATTATAACTTCTGTTTGTTTTTGTGCTGTTTTTATTGTTAGATCTTTTAGTAGTAGTTTTATTGTTGTTTCTGTTTGTAGAAGTTTTTGTTTTAGTAGTATAATTATTTGTTTTAGTTGTTGTTCTAATAGTGTTATTAGAGTTTGTTTTTATTGTATTGTTGTTATTAGTCTGTATGGTTTTTGTATTGTTGGTATTTGTTTTAACAGTATTATTTCTATTATTAATTATAATAGAGCTATTATTGTTGGATGATATTGGTGTGTAAGTAGTCGTATTTGTGTTAATACTATTTATAGTATTGGGTTTTATGCTTAGGTTTCTATTTCCTCCAGAAAAACTCCCTCTATGTCCAAATACATAATCTGTAGAGTTGTATGTATTTCCCCAATTATAGTGATTTCCATGATGGTGGTTATTGTAATATCCACCATAGTAATATGGGGTATAATTATAAGAATAGTAACTATAATATGGGTCGTAATATCCATGTCCTCCATAATAGTATGGGGAATTCCATCCGGAACTGTAATAAATGTTATTTCCACAGTTATAGGAGTTTCCTGTGTACCAAAAACTATTTGTATAATAGTTTCCGTAATATCCATTATTGTAATATGGACTATGGAACCTTCTTATTCTTGAGGAATAATAAAAATTATAAGGTGAATCATCTTCATAATAATCTCCATAATAATTATTTACAGTTGACCCTTCATCATATACAAAAGTATCTTTGTCTACAATTTCTAATTCTACATAATCTTCCTCTTCAATAATTATAGTTTCTACTTCAATTATTGGTTCAGATGTAAACTCCTCTGAATTTAAATAATTAGGATCGGAATAGTGATAACTGTTATAAGTTGTTGTGCACGAACTGATAGAAATCAGTAAAACAGATAGGTAAAAAATAGTAGTTTTCATCTTTTCATTTTTTAGTTTGACCAAAGTAAACAAAGATAGTTTAATTTATTAAATTTGCTATCTCATTTCTATTAACGAGAAAATCGGGATAAAATTACAATATTTTAAATAAAAAATGGCAAAAAAATTAACATCAAGAGAAAAAGATTATTCTCAGTGGTATAATGAACTAGTTCAGAATGCAGATTTAGCAGAAAATTCTGGAGTGAGAGGATGTATGGTTATAAAACCATATGGTTTTGCAATTTGGGAAAAAATGCAAGCAGAACTAGATAGAATGTTTAAAGAAACAGGACATGAAAATGCATATTTCCCTTTATTTATCCCAAAATCGTATTTTAGTAAAGAAGCTAGCCATGTAGATGGTTTTGCGAAAGAATGTGCAGTAGTTACACATTACAGATTGAAAAATGACCCAGAAGGAAAGGGGGTAATTGTTGATCCGGAAGCTAAATTAGAAGAAGAATTAATTGTTCGTCCTACTTCAGAAACTATTATTTGGGATACTTACCGAAAATGGATTCAATCTTATAGAGATTTGCCAATTTTAGTGAATCAGTGGGCGAATGTTGTGAGGTGGGAAATGAGGACTAGATTGTTCATTAGAACGGCAGAGTTTTTGTGGCAGGAAGGTCATACTGCACACGCTACAAGAGATGAAGCTTTAGGTGAGACAAAGCAAATGGTAGATATTTACGCAAAATTTGCTGAAGGATTTATGGCTATGCCAGTTGTTATTGGAACAAAAACAGAAAGCGAAAGATTTGCAGGAGCTTTGGAGACTTATACTATTGAGGCATTAATGCAAGATGGCAAAGCTCTTCAGGCAGGAACTTCTCATTTTTTAGGACAAAATTTTGCCAAGGCATTTGATGTGAAGTTTGCTACAAAAGAAGGAAAGCAAGAATATGTTTGGGCTTCTTCATGGGGGGTTTCTACAAGGCTAATGGGAGCTTTAATTATGACTCATTCAGATGATGCAGGATTGGTACTTCCTCCAAAATTAGCTCCTTATCAAGTGGTTATTGTTCCTATTTATAAAGGAGATGAACAACTAGAAGCTGTTTCTCAAGTTGCTTTAAAAGTGAAAAAGGAATTAGAAAGTTTGGGAGTTTCAGTGAAATTTGACAATAGAGATACTCATAAACCAGGATGGAAGTTTGCAGAATACGAGTTGAAAGGAGTTCCATTAAGATTAGCTTTAGGGGATAGAGATCTAGAAAATGGAACTATCGAAATTGCTAGGAGAGATACAATGGAAAAAGAAACTCTTCAAATTTCGGATATAGGAAATAAGGTAGTTCATTTGCTGGAAAAAATTCAGGAAAATCTATATACAAAAGCGACTACTTTCCGTGAAGAAAAAACATATACTGCAAACAACTATGAAGAATTTAAAAATCTAATAGAAAAAGGTGGTTTTGTCTATGCTCATTGGGATGGTACTTCTGAAACTGAAGAAAAAATAAAGCAAGATACAAAAGCGACTATTAGATGTATTCCTGAAGATTCAGTGTTAGAAGATGGTGTTTGTGTTTTTTCAGGAGAAAAATCAATAAGAAAAGTGTTATTTGCTAAAGCGTATTAATATGCCAGAAAATACTAGAATATTAGAATTGTTAAAAACAAAATCCTCTACTAAACAAGAGGTTTTTAGAAACACTAAATCTGTATTTCAGAAGTTGACTTCTATTTTAGAGGGAAAATCGAATAATTTAAATTCACAAATGAGTGAAGAAGATAAGTTTGTTGAACTTTCTTTTGAGAGAAAAGGTGATTTCGAATCGCATATTACATTCTCTGGAGATCGACTTATTTTTCACATGCACTCCAATGTGTTTGATTTTCCATCTTCCCATTCTATTCATAAAACTTCTTATGTAAAGGAAGATAAATTAAGGAGTTTTTGTGGGGTTATTCATGTGTATAATTTCTTAAACGACTCTTTTAAGTACAATAGATTAAATGATGTTGGTAATTTAGTTGCTAGAATTTTTGTAAATAAGGAGAATCATTTCTTTGTGGAGGGTGAGAAACAGCTTGGTTTCCTATTTAATGATTTCATAAATCAGGAATTAAATAAGGAAACTTTAGAGTTAATTGTGAATTCTGCTATGATTTTTACATTAAATTTTGATTTAATTACTCCAAATTTTAGAGATGTAAATTTAGTAAATGTACATCAGTTACTAGATATGAATAGTGATAATAAGTTAAGGACATCTAAGTCGTTAGGATTTAAATTTTCTTTTGAAAACAAATAAATTAGTTTTATTTGTGAAACAATAAAAAAAGTTTACATTTGCAATCCAATTTTGGAGTATAGCTGGCCCGGTCGTCTAGTGGTTAGGACGCCAGGTTTTCATCCTGGTAACCGGGGTTCGATTCCCCGTCGGGCTACATAACATAAATTAAAAAATATGGCAAATCATAAATCTGCAATTAAAAGAATAAGACAATCAGACAAAAGAAGATTGTTAAATAAGTATTTCCACAAAACAACTAGGAATGCAATAACGAAACTTAAAGCTATGAGCGATAAGAAAGAAGCTACTGCATTATTACCTAAGGTTGTTGCTATGTTAGATAAATTAACAAAGAGAAATATTATTCATAAGAATAAAGCGTCAAACTTAAAATCGAAATTGACAAAGAGTGTAAACGCAATCTCTTAATCCGATTTAGTTTTAATTATTATTTAAATTAGGGTCTATCATTTGATAGACCTTTTTTTATTCCTACAAATATGTATAATAGACTAGTATTAAATCTACTATCTTTGTAAAATGAAAACAATATTAACATCTGAGATTAAATCTCCTTATTGTGCTTTTACTAAAGTAGAACAAATGCCTATTGATAGTTGTCAGATTTTATATAATTGTACAGGTTATAATCAAGAAATTACCCCAAAAAATGAAGATTGCTGTGTATATTGTACATATGGCACGGTTCCATGTCCTCCAATTCAGGAAAATAAAAATTGTTGTAAATAATGAAAGAAGAAAATTATAAAATGGTAGCTACTACCATGATGGGTTTAGAAGGGATTTTAGCGGATGAGTTAAAAAAACTTGGAGCTCAGCACATTCAGATATTAAATCGTGCGGTTGAATTTGTTGGGGATGTTGGTTTCATGTATAAAGCAAATTTAAATTTAAGAACTGCTATCAGAATTTTAAAACCTATTTTTGAGTTTAAAGCAAGAAATGAAAAGGAACTTTACCGGAAAATATACGATTATGACTGGGAACAACATTTTGGTGTGGATGGCACTTTTGCAATACAATCTTCTGGAACTTCAGAAGTATTTAATCATAGTAAATACACTGCATTAAAGACAAAAGATGCTATTGCGGATTCTTTTAGAGATAAGCATGGTAAGAGACCTAATGTTGATGTAGAAACTCCAGATGTTCAGGTAAATGTTCATGTGAGAGAGAATAGTTTTGTAATTTCTTTAGATAGTTCAGGTTACTCTTTACATAAAAGAGGGTATAAAGTAGCTTCAGTAGACGCTCCTATAAATGAAGTATTAGCAGCAGGATTAATTTTACTTTCTGATTGGAACCAGATTTCTAATTTTCATGACCCTATGTGCGGTTCAGGTACTATTTTAGTAGAAGCAGCTATGATTGCAAATAATATTCCTGCAAATATCTTCAGAAAAAGATTCGGATTTGAAGGATGGAAAAACTTTGACACTGAACTTTGGGATAAAATTAGAGATATATCTTTAGAAAAAGAAAAAGAATATTATGGTGCTATAACAGGTTCTGATAATTTTCAGAAATCTTTAAGGGCCTGCAGAGCAAATGTAAATAATGCTTTAATGAGAGATGAGATAAAAGTGAAAATGGAAGATTTCTTTGAATCTAAAGTTCAAGCGAATACACATGTAGTCTTTAATCCCCCTTATGGAGAAAGAATGCCAATTGGAATAAATGAGTTTTATCAGAAAATAGGAGATACTTTAAAACATAAATACCAAGGTTGTAGTGTTTGGTTAATTTCATCTGACATTGAAAATTTGAAAATGATAGGACTTAAGCCTTCTAGAAAGATAAAGGTATATAATGGTAAATTAGAATGTCGATTTGTGAGATTCGATATTTATGAAGGTTCTAAAAAACAATCGAAACAAGATGTAGAATAAAAAAAGGAGAGTGAAAACTCTCCTTTTTTTATAATTTAGAAATAAGATTATTTATTTAATAATCTAACAGCTTCTTTTACTTTAATTCTTTCTCCATCTTTTTCAGCATATATAAAAGCATCTGAAAATCCATTTTGAGAAACTTCAGATTTTCTGAATTCTGCTTCTGATAATGAATTGTATCTTCCCGCAATATATTTGTAAAGATTACCATTGTCAAGAACTTTTTCTGCTCCTCCAATAGAATTTACCTTCTCTTCAGTTTCAGAATTTAGATTATTATTCCAAACACCAATCTGAACAATGAATTGAATTGTGAAAGATGAAGTTTCTTCTGTGATTACTACCGTTTTTCTATTTTCTTCTTTTTTCTTTTTATTTCTTTTTTCTGTAGTTATTGCAGCGCTAATATTAATTCGTTCTCCATTTTTATAGGTTACAATAAAGGCATCATTAAATCCTCTTGCTTTCATTTCGGATTGCTTTATAAGAGCTTCCTGATGTTCAGTAAAGGATCCAATTAAATAGAATGTTCCGTTTCCTTTCTTAACTGGAATTACATTTAATCCTTCAAAAATGTTTGATGCTAATTCTCTTTCAAAATAACCTAATTGTACTCTGTAAATTACCTTTTCTTTATTCTCTGAAATAGTTTCTGTTTCTACCTCTTCAGAAGTATTAATAGAATCAGTTGTTATGATTCCGGAAGTTGTAATAGATTCTAATTTTTCTTCCACAATGTCTTCTACAAAATTATATTCAAAATCAGTAGATGTACCATTTTCTACTACAATAATTTTTGTTTCCGCTAATTTATCTTTTGTTTCAATATTCATTTGTCTGTTTTCAGCATCATCAATTATTTGATACTCTCCAACAGCGTATATGAATGTGCCGTCTTGTTGAGGGATACTTTCAAGATCCTCATAACTTAAAAATTTATTTATAAGGTAAGATGGTATGTCATCAGCAAATCTACCAATCTGTACTTTAAATCTCTTTCCTCTTTCAATTTCCTGATTGCTTTCGTTATATTTAAGGTTAAATGCATTTGCTTTAGCAATTAAATATTCATTTATTGTCTTAAAGTTATCCCTTCTAATTTCAGACTCATTGTAAAACTTAGCATACTCTCTTGAAGCTGATTCATATTCAGAATACATGCTATGAAATTCTTCATCTGTAAGTTGAATTCCTCTTTCATTTACAACCGCTCCTACTATTGTGTTTAACTCTTCATCTAAGTAATTAGGAACTCCATCATTATCACCATCAAAAGGACATCCATATTCATTTACTTTTACTCCATTTGGTGTGCTTGGACAATTATCATCAATATCTGCAACACCATCACTGTCGTGATCCTCAAGGTCCATTGCCTTAAAGTTTACATTAGTATAATTGGTTTCGTCATAGTAATTATAGTCGTCAGGCTTTGGTGTAAATAAGTCGTAATGCAGAGTAAAGTTAACTACAGTAAAATTATCGTTTGAAATAAGTCCATCCTCATTAACTAAATGGTCAATATCAGAAAACGAAAGATGATAATTCATTCCAATATCAAATCTGATTCTCTCTGATACATCTAAAGATATTCCTACACCTAAAGGAAGGTTTACACCAGATTCTTGAGGCAAGGAATTTGTACTATAGTACATCCATTGAGCTCCGAAAATTGCGTAAGGAGATAGTTTAGTGTTACTTAGAATATTACTAAACGTATAATCTAAATTAAACCCTATAGAATTTAAATCCGTTTCAAAAGATTCAGTTCCAGAGTTTTCGTGTAATTTGGCATTTGAAGTGAATAAAAAGGAAAGATCTAAATCCTCCATTAAGTTTACTCTTATTCCTGTGTTAATACCCATGTTTCCAAGTAGGTAGTTTCCATCAGGACCTCTAATATCTCCTAATGAATTGTAGTATCCCGATCCTACAGAAAACATTGGTTGAAAAGCATCTTTTTCAGATACTTCATAATTTCTTTCTTGAGAGAAAGATTGTGTAAATACAAATAAGGTTAGTAGTAAGAATATTTTCTTCATAATAAGTTAGTAGTTTTATACAAGGCGTAAAAATACTAAAAATTCAGAAAACAAGCTCTCTCTTTTAGAAATTAGGTTTCAGTCCGTATTTTTTATAGAAATCGTTTATTACAACTAAAGTTTCATCAGCTGTGTCTACTACCGAAAACAAATCTAAATCCTTTGTGCTTATATTTTTTTCTTTTTCTAACATTGTTTCTTTTATCCAGTCTATTAATCCTTCCCAAAAGGATTTTCCTACTAAAATAATTGGAAATTTTCCTATCTTTTTTGTCTGTATTAAAGTAATAGCTTCAAATAGTTCATCTAGTGTTCCTACACCTCCTGGAAGTACTATAAAACCTTGTGCGTATTTTATAAACATCACTTTTCGTACAAAGAAATAATCAAAATTTATTAGTTTATCATTATCAATATACGGATTTGATGATTGCTCAAATGGAAGTTCAATATTTAATCCTACTGACTTTCCTTCCCCTTTTTTTGCTCCTTTATTGGCTGCTTCCATTATTCCGGGGCCTCCTCCAGTTATAACTCCATATCCGTGTTGAGTTAGTTTATAGGCAATTTCTTCCGCTAAGTGGTAATATGGATTTTCTTCTGTTGTTCTGGCAGATCCAAATATAGAAACACATGGACCAATTTTTCCCATTGTTTCAAACCCTTCTACAAATTCAGACATAATTTTAAAGATTTGCCACGAATCTTTTGTTTTTATTTCATTCCAACTTTTTTCGTCAAATGCTCTCCTTAATTTTTTTTCATCTTTATGCATAATTTTAATTTTTTAATTCCTTCTTCAAATATTTTGATGTGTAACCAACTTTACTCTTTACGATAGATTCGGGTGTTCCGTTACATATTATCTTACCTCCATGTCCTCCACCTTCTGGTCCAATATCAATAATATAATCTGCAGTTTTTATAACATCTAGATTATGTTCAATTATAACTACAGTATTTCCTTGGTCCACAAGGGTGTTAATAACTCCTAATAAAACTTTGATATCCTCAAAGTGTAATCCTGTAGTCGGTTCATCTAATATGTATAGAGTGTTTCCAGTACTTCTTTTTGATAATTCAGATGCAAGTTTTACTCTTTGTGCTTCCCCTCCAGAAAGGGTTGTAGCGGATTGTCCTAATCTAATATAACCTAGTCCTACATCTTGTAATGTTTTTATTTTACGGTATATAGCAGGGATTTTATCAAAAAATAGAACCGCTTGATTAATGGTCATGTCTAATACATCTGAAATAGATTTTCCTTTGTACCTTATTTCTAAAGTTTCTCTGTTGTATCTTTTTCCATTACATCCCTCACAATGAATCAATACATCTGGTAAGAAATTCATTTCTATGGTTTTCATTCCTCCTCCTTTACATTCTTCACATCTTCCTCCTGTAACATTAAAAGAAAATCTACCTGATTTATATCCTCTTACTTTCGATTCTGGTAAAGAGGTGTAAAGGTTACGGATTTGTGAAAATACAGCACTATAGGTAGCTGGGTTTGACCTTGGAGATCTTCCAATTGGAGATTGGTCCACCTCAATAACTTTATCAATATGTTCTATCCCCTCAATACTTTTGTAATAAAGAGGCTCTTGCACACTTCTAAAAAAATATTTATTAAGAATTGGGTATAGAGTTTTATTTATTAAAGAGGACTTTCCACTTCCAGAAACGCCTGTGATACAACTTAAAGTTCCTAATGGGATTTCTAAATTTACATTTTTCAGATTGTTTCCACTAGCTCCTTTTAAAACTAATTTCTTACCATTTCCTTTTCTTCTTGCTTTAGGAATTTTTATTTTCTTTTTCCCGTTAATATATTCGGAAGTAGAATTCTTCCCTTTTATAAACTCTTTAGAGGTTCCTGAAAAAGTTATTTCCCCTCCATGTTCTCCAGCGTCAGGGCCTAAATCAACTACATAATCAGATTCTATAATCATGTCTTTATCATGCTCTACAACAATTATAGAGTTTCCAATATCCCTTAATTCTTTTAAAGAGTGAATTAATTTTTGATTATCTCTTTGATGAAGTCCAATACTTGGTTCGTCTAATATATATAGAACATTTGTAAGTTGAGATCCGATTTGAGTTGCTAGTCGTATTCTTTGTGACTCTCCTCCTGAAAGAGTTTTAGAACTCCTGTTTAAGGTAAGATACCCTAATCCTACATCTAATATAAATTTTGTTCTTTTTTCAAGCTCCTTTAAGATTTGTGAAGCAATTTTTAATTGAGTTTTATTTAAGTTGTTTTCAACTGAAATTGTCCATTCGTAAAAATGAGAGATATCCATTCCACTTAAATCTTTTATAGTTTTATCAGCTATTTTGTAACTAGTAGATTCTTTATTCAGTCTACTTCCATCACAACTATCACAATGATATTCGCTCATGTATTTGCTTGCCCACCTTGCAATAGATTTTACATAAGATAACTTAGACTGTTCTTCAATGAAATTTACAATTCCGTCAAATTGTATTTTATATGTCTTAGTTATTCCAACATTTTTTATTTCAACAGAAAAATTTTCATGTAAACCATAAAGAATAGCGTTTAGTCCCTCTTTTTTTATTTTTTTTATTGGAGTAGTTAAATCGAAACTATACTTTTTACCAATAGCTTCAATTTGTTTTAAAAACCATTTTGCATTTTGTCCTTCAATTGCTGCTATCGCTCCTCTATTTACACTTAATTTATCATCAGGAATAATCTTTTTCAGATCTACTTTTTTATGAAACCCTAACCCATTACAGCTTTTACACGCTCCTTTAGGTGAGTTGAAAGAAAAATTATTTGGTTCCGGGTTTTTATAAGCAGTCCCAGTAGTAGGACACATTAGGTTTTTGCTGAAATATCGTATGTTTTCGCTTTCATGATTTAGAATCATCATAACACCATCGCCATCTTTCAGAGCTGTTTTTATTGAAGAAACAAGTCGTTTATTGTTATCTTTATTTACTTTTAAACGGTCAATTACAATTTCAATATCATGTGTTACATATCGGTCTAATTTCATTCCTGGAATTATATCCCGAATTTCCCCATCAATTCTTACTTTAACATACCCTTGCTTTAATATTTTTCGGAGTAACTCTCTATAGTGTCCTTTTCTAGATCGGACAATAGGAGATAAGATGTTTATTTTTTTATTTCTAAAGTCTTTCTGAATAAGCTTTACAATCTGTTCGTCTGTATACCTAACCATTTTTTCTCCTGTATTATAGGAATATGCAATTCCTGCTCTGGAAAAGAGCAGTCTTAAATAATCATATATTTCTGTAATAGTACCAACAGTAGATCTAGGATTTTTACTTGTTGTTTTTTGTTCAATGGAAACAACTGGACTCAACCCAGTTATTTTATCTACATCTGGTCTTTCAGTATTCCCTAAAAATTGGCGAGCGTAAGCGTTAAATGTTTCTAAATATCTTCTTTGCCCTTCTGCATGGATGGTGTCAAATGCTAAAGACGATTTTCCACTTCCACTTTTTCCTGTAAAAACTACTAGCTGGTTTCTGGGTATACTTAAGTCTACATTTTTTAAATTATGAACTCTGGCTCCAATTACTTCAATTCTATCTTCCTTCATTTATTTCTTAAAAATATGTATTTCTTCTTTCTTTGGAATAGTAATAATATAACTCTTCCCAGACTTATTAGTAAGTTTCTTGTCTCTTAACCATGGATTAAGTTGTTTTAGTATTTTGTAGTTTATACCTAAACTATCTGAATAAGAAGCTAAATCAATATTTGATTTTGAAAGAGTAATAATTTCTGTTTTAGGGTAATTATAAAGATCTTGTTTTCTTACTACAAATCCATATTTACTTTTGTTTTCAAAAATCTCTTTTATAGCCAGTAATCTAAAAACATATCTTGATGTTTCAGTTGGTAAATGTAGGTCGTAATAATTATTAGAGTTTTGTTCTTTCGATCTTCTTTCTATTCCATTCATTCCTACATTGTAAGATGCTGCCGCCATAGTCCAACTACCAAATTTATCGTATGCTTTTTGTAGGTACTGACAAGCTGCTTGTGTTGATTTTTCTAAGTTATATCTTTCATCTACTTCAGAGTTTACTTCCATTTTGTAATCTTTTGCGGTACCTTTCATGAATTGCCAAAATCCTGAAGCTCCAGCAGGAGAAACAACATTTTCTAACCCGCTTTCTATAATTGCCAAATATTTAAAATCGTTTGGAATATTATTTTTTTCTAATATAGGCTCTATAATAGAAAAGTATTTATTTGCTCTTTTAAAATAAAATAAGGTGTTAGATTGCCAGTATACATTCTTATGAATTTCTTTATCATACCTTTCCCAAATGTCTTCTGCATATATAGGTGAATGTTCCCCCGCAAATTCAATTGAGTCAGGAGTAGTTAAGGTAAAGCTTCTGAAAAAAGAGTTAAATTCTCGTTGGTGAATTAAGTCTCCTATCTTTTCGGTCTTTTCTGTTGGAGATAGAAAGTTAAAGAATAAAACAGATGTAGTAATTAAAGTTAAAAATAAGAGGATTCCTTTTTTCATTAAAATTGGCTTTTAAAGGTTATAAATTTTTCGGATGCTTTGTCTTTTTCAGAGATAATAGCTTTTTCTGTTTTCCAGTCAATGTTTAAGTCAGAGTCGTTCCACAAAAGTGATCCTTCTGATTCTTTATTGTAAACTCCACTACATTTGTAGGAGAAAACAGTGTTATCTTCTAATGTAGAAAAGCCGTGAGCAAACCCAGGAGGTATCCAGAACATAGTTTTGTTTTTCCCAGAAAGAAGTACAGAAACATGTTCTCCGTAAGTAGGGGAGTTTTTACGAATATCGACCGCTACATCTAAAACAGACCCTTGTATTACTCGTACTAGTTTCCCTTGTGCAAAAGGAGGGTTTTGAAAATGCAAACCTCTAACTACCCCCTTTGAAGATAGGGATTGGTTGTCTTGTACAAAGTCGATATCTATTCCGTTATTTTTGAATCCTTCCTTACTCCAGCTTTCAAAAAAGTATCCTCTATCATCTTCAAATACTCTTGGTTTTATAATAAGTAATCCTTTAATTTCTGTTTTAATTATTTTCATTTTATGATTTTAAGCAAGTTTCAAATATATGGAAATCTAATGGTATTAATACCAAAATGCATAAAAAAAGAAAACCGACTATTTAGTCGGTTTATAAGTTACCTTTTATTCCATCTATCTAATTTTGGAATACCAATAGTGTAGAACCATCTTTTTACTTTTCCTATTCCTTGTTTTTTCAGTTGTTTTTTTACCATTTCTTGCATGTCTTTAGCAGTTTTTATAGTGTCAGACATGGAGAATTCCCCATTATTATAGCAGTAACTACAATAATTAGCATTTAATGTTCCGTCTTTATCTGTTCCTGCAGTAAACATTGCACTTTCTTTTGGCATCATACAACTTTGGCAAAATTTATCTAATTTCATAATTCAATATTCTAATTTGTTTTTCTGGTCCAATGAGAAGTACGTCCAAACCAGGAAATACCAACATATCCTCTTAAGTCTAATTTGTTTTCAGAAACCATAGTAAGGGTTCCTTTATAGGTGTTCCCGCTTTTTGGGTCATAAATCTCACCATTATTCCATTTGTCACTTTCATCATAAATGAAATTATACATCATAGTCATTCCCATTCTACTTCTGCTTCTCAATTTTTCATTTGGGTTTTCTGGGTCCGTTTTTGGATTTCCATTTTCGTCATTTGGAGATTCCATCCAGGTAATTTTTCCGTAAAAAGTATTTTGTTTACTCTTGTAAACAGTAATTATGGCATCTTTTTCTTCTGTGTACCATTCTCCTTCTATTGGATGAGATTGAGAGTAACTAAAACTAACAAACAGAAAAGATAAAAAGGAGAGTAATATTTTTTTATTCATGATAATTTATTTGAGTTCCAAATATATAAAAAAAATCCCAACTCAAAGAGAAGGGATTTTAATATTTTAGTCTACAGATTAGTTTTAGATGTGAATTACTTCATCATAAGCATCCGCAACAGCTTCCATAACGGCCTCACTCATTGTTGGATGTGGGTGAATTGCTTTCAGTATTTCATGTCCTGTTGTTTCTAATTTTCTAGCCACAACTGCTTCTGCAATCATTTCTGTTACATTATACCCAATCATATGACAACCTAACCACTCTCCGTATTTTGCATCAAAAATAACTTTTACAAAACCATCTTTATGTCCGGCAGCAGATGCTTTACCAGAAGCAGTAAATGGAAATTTACCAACCTTAAGTTCGTACCCCGCTTCTTTTGCAGCAGCTTCTGTCATACCAACAGATGCAATTTCTGGGGAACAGTATGTGCATCCAGGAATATTACCATAATCAATTGGTTCTGGATTATGACCAGCAATTTTTTCTACACATACAATTCCTTCAGCAGAAGCAACATGTGCTAAAGCTTGTGTTGGTAAAATATCTCCAATTGCATAATAACCAGGAACATTCGTTTGATAAAAATCATCTACTAAAACTCTACCTCTTTCTGTTTTAATTCCTACTTCTTCCAGTCCAATATTTTCAATGTTTGCTTCAATACCAACAGCAGAAAGAACTATATCACATTCAATTGTTTCTTCTCCTTTCTTTCCTTTTACTAAAACTTTACATCCGGTACCTTTTGTGTCAACACTTTCTACAGAGGAGTTAGTCATTATTTTGATACCTGATTTTTTAAGTGATCTTCCTAATTGTTTTGAAACATCAATATCTTCTACAGGAACAACATTTGGCATGTATTCTACTACAGTAACTTCAACTCCCATAGCGTTGTAGAAATATGCAAACTCTACTCCAATAGCTCCAGACCCAACAATTACCATTTTTTTTGGAGGAGTAGTTAAAGCTAAAGCTTCTCTATATCCTATTATTTTCTTCCCGTCTTGTGGGATATTTGCTAATACTCTAGATCGAGCTCCTGTTGCAATAATAATATTTTTTGTAGTGTATTCTGTATTTTTACCATCTGCAGTAACAGAAACTTTATTTCCTTTTAAAACTTTTCCGTAACCGTTTATTACTTCAATCTTATTCTTTTTCATAAGATAAGCAATTCCAGTGCTCATTCCATCTGCAACATCTCTACTTCTTTTTATGATAGCAGGGAAATCAGCATCTGAACTTTTTACTGTAATTCCGTAATCTTCAGCATGTTTGATGTATTCAAAAACTTGTGCCGATTTTAATAATGCTTTTGTCGGAATACATCCCCAGTTAAGGCAGATGCCACCAAGATTCTCCTTTTCTACAATAGCAGTTTTTAGTCCTAATTGTGAAGCTCTAATGGCAGTTACATAACCTCCGGGTCCGCTTCCAATCACAATTACATCAAAGTTCATATTCTTTATTTTATTAAGTTTTTATTTAGTTCTGCAATATTAGTTAAAACATCTTGTACCGAAATGTCTTTCATGCAACTTTTTTCTCTGCTGCAGGAATTTCCAAAATAGCAATCGCAACCACTAGTAGGTTCAATAATTACCCCTCTTCCGTATAGTTCAAATTCATGTACATTAAATATATTATGAAAGAGCATCAATTGTATCTTTAAAGCAAGTGCTATATGCATCATCATACTTACAGGAGTTACAATAATGTCGGTATTATCCGTGATAGAAATAAACTCCTCCAATGAGAAAGTTCCTAAATAAGTTGCATTTGTCTGTTTAGAGTAATATTGGTTCATTTCATCTTCATCAGGGCCTCCCATAAGCAAACAGAAATACCCTTTTTCCTCCAGATTTTTGATTAGTTCAATCCAATAGTCTGATGGCCAAAGCCTGGTTTTCCATCTGAATCCACAACCGGTATTTAGTCCAATAATAGTTTTTCCATTTGCAAGTTTTCCAAGTTTTTCTTTCCAAATATCACTCAATTTCTGATTGAGGTTTATCATGTACTCCTCTCCATTAAAATCTAAATGGCAGATTTCGAAAATTTCTTCCAAATAGTTTTTGGTATTTGTTTTCGAGATGTGATCGAACAAACCAGTAATTAATTTGTGTTCTGCATTATTTGTTGCAGTATTTAAGTGTCCATCTTTCCAAATAAAACCAAATTTATCTTTAGAATTAACAAGAGAAAGTAACATGCAAGCTTCCTTATCTTTATCTAAATTTATGGCAATATCAAATTCTTGATTAGAAACATAAGAAACGGAAGATTCGTTCCACTTTAATATTTTATCTACCTCATTTTTTGGGACTACTTGAGGACTGTGTGTGATCCATGTAAAATGACAATCTCCGTACTTTTCTTTATATTTCTCTAATAATGGACTAGTTCGTATAACATCACCAATTGCACCTAGTTTTACAAATAAGATCTTTGTTTTTTGTGTTATTGTACTTGGTTTTTCTTCTGTTGTTTTGCTATTGTTGAAATTACAGATTTTATAAATTTCTTCTAATAAAGATTCCTTTGTATTCAACTCTATAATAGCATTTGTATCTTGTTCGTAATGAGAACAATTGTTACATTGTACATCATGCATTTTATTGGGTTTACAAGGTATGTGTCCCTCAAAATGTTTACAATCGTATTTTACCTCTTCTTTCTTCATTTAGGTTTTTCGTTTGATGGCAAATATAGTAAAAATGAAGGAGCATTTTTAAGATGATATTCTTGCTTATAAAATTGTATATTTGCATCTTAAATTTTATGAATGATAAACTATATAATAAGTTATAACAACCCTCACCGCCACTTTGTAGATTTTGAATTTACAAGCAAAACAAATGGAGAAGATAAGATGCAATTTCAACTTTCCGCATGGAGACCAGGAAGATACGAATTGGCTGATTTTTCTCAAAACATACAAAAATGGGGAGCTTTTAATGATAAAGGAGAAGCGTTATCATTTAAAAAAATTACAAAAGATTTATGGGAAGTACAAACAGAAGGAGTAGAGGAAGTTACTATTACTTATAATTTTTATGCCAATCAATTGGATGCGGGAGCTTGTTATTTAGACGAACACCAATTGTATTTAAATCCTGTGCATTGCATGTTTTATATAGTAGGAAGAATGGAAGAAAAATACATATTAGATTTAGATCTTCCTGAAAACTATGAGATAGCTTCTTCTATGGATCAACAAGGAAATACTCTTTCCGTAAAAGGTTATGACTTATTAGCGGAATCACCAATTATTTGTTCAGATAGCTTACAACATGGATCTTATGATGTAGATGGAATTACATTTCATTTGTGGTTTCAGGGAGAGTGCAAACCAGATTGGAAAAAACTAGAAAAAGATTTTACTGCTTTCACTAAAAGTCAGATAGATAAGTTTGGTGGCTTTCCGGTTGATGAGTATCATTACTTTTTTCAAGTTACCCCTTACAGAAGTTATCATGGGGTAGAACATACTAAAAATACAGTTTTACTTTTAGGTCCTGGAAACGAAATAATGGACAAGAGATATGAAGATTTATTGGGAGTTTGCTCTCATGAGTTATACCATACTTGGAATATAAAAGCCATCCGACCGGTAGAAATGTATCCTTACGATTACACTAAAGAAAATTATTTCCGAACTGGTTTTGTTGCGGAGGGAGTTACCACTTACATGGGAGATATGATGCTGTATAATTCAGGTGTGTTTAATTGGGATGAGTTTATAAAAACCCAAAATCAGAATTTAGAACGACACCTTACTAATTATGGAAGATTTAACCTTTCGGTTGCCGATAGTGGTTTCGATAATTGGTTAGATGGTTATAAATTGGGTTCTCCAGATAGAAAAACTTCTATTTATCCGGATGCGGCACTTTGTATGCTGATGGTAGATTTAGAAATTATCCGAAATACAGATGGAAAAGAGAGTTTACACTCTGTAATGAAGGAGTTGTATGAAGAGTTCGCTTTAAAAGGAAAGGGATATTCGGAAGATGATTTCCGAAATATTTGTGTGAGTTTTGGAGGATTGAAGGTTGCTGAGATTTTTGAAAATCATATTTATGGTATTCAGGATTATATACCAACTTTAAAAACATCTTTAGAAGTAGTAGGACTGGAGTTGAAAGAAAAGAAAAACACCAATTTATCTGCTCAGTATTTTGGTTTTATTGCCGTAAAAGAAAATGGAAAAATTATCATAAAAAAAGTAGAACCAAACTCTGTAACGGATAAAAATGGAATAGCTCCTGAAGATGAAATAACAAAAATAAATGGAGAGAAAATAGAAGGTAAACTTGATGATATTTTAAAGGATTGTAAAAATCAAGTTATTTTTATAATTAAAAATAAATTTTCAGAAAGGGATATTACTTTACAAATTGGAAATCATTATCAATTATTAGAATTTGTAAAATCAGAAAAGGCAACTGAACAGCAAATTGTTTTAAGAAAAGTTTGGTCAAATAATTAAAATGAAAGACATAAAACTACACGATAAAACTTTTGAAATTTATATTCCGGAAACGGAAATAGATGAAATAGCGAATAATATTGCAAAAGAAATAAATGATTCTGGAATTGAAAATCCACTATTTATTGCTGTTTTAAATGGCTCATTTCTGTTTGCTGCTGATGTAATGCGTAACATTACTATTCCAAATTCTGAAATTTCTTTTATAAAACTAGCTTCTTATCAGGGTACAGAAAGTACCGGAAAAGTAAACGAATTGATTGGACTTAGTCAGGATATAAAAGGAAGAAATATTATTATTCTGGAAGATATAATTGATACCGGTAATACTTTGCTTAAACTTACAGAAATGATAGAAAGTAAAGAAGTTGCATCTGTAAAAATAGCTACTTTGTTATTTAAACCAAAGGCCTATACCCAAGAAATTCCTATTGATTATATTGGGAAATCAATCCCTAATAAATTTGTTGTAGGATATGGACTAGATTATGATGAAATTGGCCGTAATTTGCCACACATTTATAAATTAAAAAACTAACTAAAAAACCACTATGTTAAACTTAGTATTATTCGGACCTCCAGGTGCAGGAAAAGGAACGCAATCTAACTTATTAATAGAGAAATATAATTTAGTTCACCTTTCAACAGGAGATATTTTAAGAGGAGAAATTACTGCAGGTACCGCATTGGGTATGAAAGCAAAAACCCTAATGGATAGAGGAGATTTAGTTCCTGATGAGGTTGTAATCGGAATGATTTCATCAAAATTGGATAACAATCCAACATCAAACGGATTTATTTTTGACGGTTTCCCCAGAACTGCAGCACAAGCGGAAGCATTAGATGATTTATTAGATGGTAAAGGAACCTCAATTTCAGCTATGCTTTCTTTAAAGGTAGAAGATGCTGAATTGATAAAAAGATTACTCTCCAGAGGAGAAAATTCTGGGAGAGCGGACGACCAAGATGAAAGTATTATTGCCAACAGAATAAACGAATACAACACTAAAACCGCTCCTTTAAAAGATTACTATTCTGCACAAAACAAGCTTTCGGAGATTGAAGGTGTAGGTAGTGTGGAAGAAATTGCTGAAAAGCTTAATACAGTTATCGATACCCTATAATGAGAATTAAAAATTCCAACTTTGTTGATTATGTGAAAATCTTTTGCCGTTCTGGTAAAGGGGGAGCTGGTTCTGCTCACTTTCTGAGAGATAAAACGACTGCAAAAGGTGGTCCGGATGGTGGAGATGGGGGGCATGGAGGCCATATAATTTTGAGAGGAAATGAGCAAATGTGGACCCTTTTACATTTAAGATATAAGAAACATATTTTTGCCGAACACGGTGGGGTTGGTAGTGGAAATCACAGACACGGAAAAGATGGTGGACATCAGATAATTGATGTGCCATTAGGTACTATTGCCAGAGATGCGGAAACTGGAGAACAACTTTGCGAAATCACTAATCATGGAGATGAATTTGTAATGGTAAAAGGTGGAATGGGAGGTAGAGGGAATGCTCATTTTAAATCTCCAACTAATCAATCACCAAGGCATGCACAACCCGGAATAGATGTAATAGAAGGTTGGTTTATTTTAGAATTGAAAGTGCTTGCCGATATTGGTTTGGTAGGTTTTCCGAATGCTGGAAAATCTACTTTACTTTCGGTAGTTTCGGCTGCAAAACCAGAAATTGCAAACTATCCGTTTACAACTTTAGTTCCTAATTTAGGAATTGTTTCCTACAGAGGAGATAAATCTTTTATTATGGCAGATATTCCTGGAATTATTGAAGGGGCTGCTGAAGGAAAAGGTTTGGGTTTACGATTTTTACGACATATTGAACGGAACTCAACTTTGTTATTTATGGTGCCTGCCGATTCAGATGATATTGCTAAAGAATACGAAATATTATTAGGGGAATTACAAAAATATAATCCTGAACTTTTGGATAAAGACAGGATACTTGC
>Ga0206679_10000474_pt1 | contig 33056 bp, 28 predicted proteins | sample M110012015metaG_FD_155464 | JGI IMG/M metagenome (GOLD analysis project Ga0206679, IMG submission 155464) | Ammonia-oxidizing marine archaeal communities from Monterey Bay, California, United States - M1 100m 12015 | ecosystem: Environmental > Aquatic > Marine > Intertidal zone | place: USA... | reverse complement strand
TGACGGCAACCACCCAGTAGAGCAGCCTCGATTTTTTTTAAACCTTCAGTAGCATTAAGATGCAAGTGAGCACCAAACTCTACATCTGGTAACTCAGAGATAACTTCCTTAAAAGCTATTTCAACTATTTTTTCACTCGCTGTGCCCACGGTATCACTTAAAGCGATAACTCCAACTCCGAGATCTCTATGAAGTTTAGTTGAAAATTTGGCCAACATATCTTCATGCCAAGAGTCACCATATGGATTTCCAAATCCCATACTTAGATATACGACAAGCCTTTTGTCATTGTTTTGACAAATAGATTGTATTTTATCAAGCCTATTAAATGCTTCATCAATACTTGCGCCAGTATTCCTTTGTTGAAAGGACTCTGACAATGACAATGGAAAACCTAGGTCATTAACCGTATTAAATGCACTTGCTTGCTTTGCACCACGTTCGTTAGCGACTATCACAAGCGCCCTAGTTCCTGGCTTAGGTAAAACAGCTTCATCTTCTAAAACAGAAAGCACCTTGTCTGTATTCGCCATTGAAGGGACAGCTCTAGGAGATACAAATGATCCTAAATCTAATGTATCGAAGCCCACATTTAATAGAGCACGATAATATGTGATCTTATCTTCTGTAGATATTTTGTGAGGCCAACCTTGTAATGCATCTCTTGGGCATTCAACCAAATGAACTCTATCCATGAAACGAAGGTAGAAAGAAGATGTTTTTATTCAGTATAAATGAAACCTTATTCTAAGTAGTTGCGTAAAGTAGGTATCAAACAAAAGATTTAACTATGGAACTCAATCTATTCAACCGCCTTCCTCTTAATGAGAAAACCAGCTACATGTGGGATAAAGGAATTTGTTATGCATCTAGAGTAGTAGAGGACCGATACATTTTATGCATCTTCGAATTAGATGGATTCTTCGTTGAGGCAATATACTCTCGCAGAAACAATAGAGTGAATGCAATATTGCCTCTTGCTCATATCCCCGAGTGGGAAGGTTACGTAGACCAAGTGCTCACTAACTTACTTAAGCTTAACTAAGAAGATTAAGTACTAAAAATAGTATTGCTGTACCCGATATCAGTCGTGATAGCATAAATGGGATGGTATCCTTAAGCAACCAAGACACACCAGAAAGTGAAGCGGCAATAAAGTTTCCAAATGAATCAATATTCATCTCTATATGAGTTGATTTATCAATACATTCAAGCGCCTGAATGGATCCCCTTGTTATAATACCACCGAAATTTAATATTGCATTTCCAAACACAGGATCAATTATTATAGCAAAACTACCAAGGCCAATTATCGCTCCGATAAAAGTCACAATTACACTTGCAATTACATTTAAGGGTAGAAAGAAAATCGGAACTTTTTGAAATACCAATGCTAGCCAAGCTAAAGTTGCGGTTTGAGCAGCAATGGGGATTCTTAACATCAACCATTTGGGTTTAGATACAATTGATAAAATTCCTGCCGTAGCCGCAAAACTTAATTGCGTCCCTAGCTGCTGCGGTGCATATGGATCTATCCATGCTACAATCCAAGCAGCTACACATAGGGCTTGCCAAGGAAGAACCGAATGACTTGCCCATTTTCCCGCAATAGCAACTGTCAGCATAATTCCAGATCTTATTGCTGACCATGGGCTCCCACATGCAATTATAAAAGTCCAAATCCCCGCTAATCCGAACCCTGACAGGTATTTTATTTCCCGTCTTCGACTTCTTAAGAACAACAGTGGAATAAATCCGACTAGACCTACATGATAGCCACTTACTGCGAGAAGATGAGATAAGCCAGCTCTGGCAAACATGTCTTTTGCCTTTCTACTTAATAGGCTTTTATCTCCAGTTGATAAACCTAACATAAATCCCAATGCGTGCTTCTCAACACCAGCTCCCACAAGGTTATTTATCATAGTTAATCTATAAATTGAAGAAATAGGAATGTTGCTATCTAAACTCAACGATTCAATAGGCTTAAATACTCCATTGCACCCCAAGCTTTCATAATATGCTTTCACATCGAAATTTCCTATTATCTTTTCTTCAAAGGGTTTCCATATACCTATTGCGATGCTCTCAGTAGATGGAAATTTTATTTCATTAGGCCAAATTATCCCCACTTTACCTATTTCCCTTGTGTTTGCATAACCGTAGATGTTCCTTCCGTAATTAACAGGTTGAGGCTTACAGCTTTTTAGTGTTAAGACTATATAATCACCACTTTTATATGGCACATTAACCACATATAAACTTGCTCTAAGAACACCTAGAGCTGAGCATGCAATAAAGAAAATGAAACGGTATCTTGTAAAATGCAATGACCATTTAAATCCTATCCAACAGCCAGAAATGATCCAAAGAATTAGTATAAAACACCATGCTTCTAGCTTGCCGACACCTAAAGATGTGCCCAACCAAAAAGCAATAACATATGGCAAAAGTGGAGCATGAGTTCTCATTATGAAGTGCTAATGAAAGCAACTTCAAGCTCTAATTATTAGATGATTTTGTGCTTGTACAGCTGTAATTCACCGCTGTACATAAATGTCAAATTCACTTAAAATCAGAGCGAGAAAGCTCACTCATTTTAATTTTCCCTTTCAAGAAATATTGTATTAGAATACTTTTTGAATAGGTACCCACAAGATTGCTTTTTTCAGTATTGCGGTTGGTTTTTTCAAATTCACGCTTCTTTAAAGTTGAAGGCACCATTGAAAAGAATATTAAATGAGCTTTTACAACTGCTAAGAAAAATGAAACTTCGCCTCTAAGTAAAAACCTAATTGCAGCTACACCGTCAAGAATCAAGCGTCTGAAAATAAACACAGGAACGCAACCCTCTTTATTCTTTGCAAGAATAATAAGGTTGTTTCTGAAGTTTAAATAGATTTTAAAGGGGTTAGATGAAGTGAGTGTTCCACCACCTAAATGTCTGACTGATGCACTTCCACACACACCAACTTTGTGCCCTCTATTTTTGAGACGCCAGCATAAATCAATTTCCTCCATGTGGGCAAACAAATCATCGTCTAAACCTCCAACTTCTTGCCAAACCTTAGCGTCTATAAAAAGAGCTGCTCCAGACGCCCAGAATACTTCTCTATCTGTTCTATACTTGCTATCAGCTTTTTCAAAGTAATCAAACATCCTTCCTGCGCAGAACATAAAGCCATCTTTATCTATAAATCCTCCAGCAGCACCAGCATATTCATATAAATCAGGATTATTATCGTCTAATATTAGTGGGGCAGAAGCCTTCCAATCATTGTCTGACATAGATTTATTTACTGAAGTCACCCATCCATTGTTAACTCTTACATCCGAGTTTAGAAGAACGAATCTATCGGAAATAATTTGGGATAAACCTCTATTATAACCTCCTGCAAACCCGTAATTTTCATCTAACTCTATCACCTTAACCTCCTTGAAATGTTCATTGAGCCAGGCGACAGAATTGTCAGTGGAACCATTATCTATAACGAACACATTATATGAATCCGACTGAGCAGATTCAATAACTGATGGGAGGTAAGTTTTGAGATGATGGACCCCATTCCAATTTAATATTGCGACAGAAGTTGTCATCTAGGACTGTAAAACAATTCTTCCGGCTCTTCACGAGAATGAGTGTCATGAGGGTTAAGCCTATTTAGCTGAGACTCTGTTACTTTCAACCTGTTTTCACGTGATTTCAACACCTCTATCCAGTCATCATTTCTTATTTCTCCAGGCATATCTGAGTGTAGAATTTCAAGACATTCACTTACAACATGTGGTGCAAAAAACAAGAAACGTCGATTTGAAAGACCTACAGTATGGTGATAATGCCATATTTCATACGGGTAGTAGTCAGTGCCGTAAAGACGTGAAACAATAGTGTTAGGCCTGCCATATTTAAGGTAAACATAACCTTGGTCAGTATCTGCGCCATGACCACTTCTGCAACCTCCAAATACGCTATCTACTACCATAACCTCATGAGCGTAATTTTCCCATGCTTTTTGCGGGTTATTCGGGTTTCTATTAACCCAAAACTGCTCTAAGAAGCCCTTCATCATATCGATATCATCAGTTTCCTTAAGCATTCCTAATATAGTATTCTGCTGAGTTGCTGTACCGAGTGGTAAGTGATCCTCGAGATGTCTATAAAGTTTACCTATATCCGTCCAATTTGAGGCAAAATTAAGGAGAGGGATGTCCGAAAGTGGGAGAGAGGCGTCAGGAGTCCAGCGTGATACTGGATAGTTAAGACGAGTTATTTCATCCCCATTCTTAGTTCTCAGTTCAATAGTCAAAAAACCCCCTTCGAGAGGAGGTACAGCTATATCAACAGGCAGTGTTTCAAAAATGGGAATTACAGCCGCTGCTTTAAGTCTCAAATATCTCGTATGGTTTAAAGACAATCTACCATCTCCTCCAGTGAATCCAAACGACATTAGAAATAAAGAGTCCTCACCGACAACCTTATCAATATTGTACAACTCAACATAGAATCTTGCTTTATCTGCCATTGGTGAGATCCTAGTGTCTACAAGAGGGACCAGGTTCATCCCAGAGCGAGAAATATCACTGACCTCACCAGGATTAACTTTTGAGTAAGCTTCTATAAGCATAACGTCAGATATCTCAGGTCTGTCACCTAAACTAATGCTAATTTCATCGACAAGGCTTTCACCATCTATTTGGGTTGTAATGGAGTAATTACCATGATCCAATTTAATCCTCTCAAGATGAAAATGTGAGCCTGTATGAGCTATCAATGAATCTCTGGTAAGTGGACCCTCGAGATTAACCTTCCTGAATGATACTAATTCACTTGAGTTTTCAACTGTAATTACTATTTCTGTGTGTGAGTGCCAAACAGAGTCAATAAGCTCTATTTCCATACTAGCTGATGTGATATCAATACAAACATCGATATAACTTGACCCATCGGCGAGTTTATACTTAAGGATGTTAGTCGATAGGGAGGTTTGGGCTAATACGCCAAAGCATAAAAGCCCCGACATGCACAATAAAATCAATTTCCTCATTTTGTAAAGGTAGGTTTTAGAATTCACTACTCTACAATTTAGGCCATTGAATGATTTCTTTTTTGATTTCAGTTTTAAGCACACAAAAAAACCCATCGCATTAGCAATGGGCTCTTTTATTCTTTTTCTTGCGGAGGCGGAGGGATTCGAACCCCCGGTACCTTGCGGTACGCTGGTTTTCAAGACCAGTGCATTCGACCACTCTGCCACACCTCCTTAAAACAACGGTGCAAAAGTACATGCTAGAATTCAAATACAGTCTAAATACAGTCTAAATATCTATTTATTTAATAACCCTCTATTGAATGATAATAGATATTATGTAAACTAACCTGTTAACTTATTTGGTAGTACATAGTATTGTGTTGATTCTTAAAATAATAGCCTCCTATTCTCAACAAATATTACTGGAACGACTTAAGAAGATTGTTCATTTCAATAAACTTTTCGTCCTCACCAGTACGTGCATAGATGTCCTTTAGAGATCTAATAGTCTCAACATCTTTGTTATCCGCAGCAAATGCAGATTCAAGAAAAGGCTTTGCTGTAGTGAACATAGCTTTTGAATCATCCTCTAGCTTCTTCTGTACAGAAGCTTCTGTTCTTGACATACGTGGCTTCCACAATTCGTTAGCCTCGTTAATTCCGTTTACAGCTTTATTAAAGTATAAAGCTCCAAGATTGTAATTAGCGTCGAAATAATCAGATTTAACATCTATAGCTTTTTTGTATGCAATAATTGCATCTTCAGTCATTCCTATGTTATCTAGAACACTTCCTAAGCTAAACCAAAGAATTTCATTTGTAGGATCTTGTTCTGCCGCAAGCTCAAGATTTGTCTTTGCTCGCTCAAAATCTTTATTTGTGAGGTATATATTAAGTTCCTCGATAATTAAACTCTGCTCTCTAGGGTAATCAACACGTGCGTCTTGTAAAATCTTAAGTGCGGCTTCATCTTTACCAGTATTGCGGTAAAGTGTACTAACAAATAGGAATACATTTGGCACCTGGTAATCTATAGCTGCACAGTCTAAGTAGCGTTCAATAGCTAAATCTGTTAAATCAGCCTTCTCATAGCATAGTGCTGCGTTATAAACAGCCATGGTGTCTATCATTTCAAAATTACGTGCTACTTCTGCAGCAAGGTCAAACGAAGATCCAGCTTGATCAAAAGCTTCAGCTACATAATTCTTAATTCCTGTGTTGTTTGCCGCTGTTTGTACTTGCGCTAATCCCAACCTTATCTCATCTTTATATCGAGATTTAACATCGAGGTCATTGGCCTTCAAATAGCTCTCCATTGCAGTACGAAGCGCTTGAGGGTATTCTATAGAAATAGTTGAATCATTTGAAATATTCAAATATATTTCACCTCTATATCTCCAAACCTTGTCTTTTACTGCTGCCTTGTCAATTAAAATCGCTTGTTCAATATACGTTGCTGCTTCGCGGTAATTACCGTCCTTGTTTGCATTGTAGGCAGACACTACCTCCTTCTGCCCTAGTGTAACCAATGAGAACAGACAACCTGCTATTAAAAGAAATTGTTTCATTTATAGTCTTTTACTTGTTTTGAAATTATTGTACAAAAATATTAAGCATGAACTAAAAGTATGGTTCTGTGTTCATGTTTTCAGCCCGTAAGATAGATATTCCAAACTTCATGCCGTTCTTAAGGCTAAATTAATCTAGTATTATATGCTCTAGCTTTCTTCAGGTTGTTCGCCTTCAGGTTGTTCGCCCTCAGATTGTTCGCCTTCAGATTGTTCGCCTTCAGGTTGTTCGCCCTCAGGTTGTTCGCCCTCTGATTGTTCGCCCTCTGATTGTTCGCCCTCAACGCCCTCATCTTCCTCTTCCTCTTCAGCTTTAGGTACTCTGCAAACAGAAGCAATTTCATCTTTCCCTCTGAGACTAATTAGACGAACGCCTTGGGTAGCACGTCCCATTACACGAAGATCTTCAACAGCCATACGGATAGTAATTCCGGACTTATTGACTATCATTAGATCGTGCTCATTTGTTACATTAAGAATTGATATTAACACACCAGTTTTCTCCGTGATCTGTAGTGTTTTAACACCTTTACCACCTCTGTTTGTAATTCTGTAGTCATCAACGGCCGACCTTTTACCATATCCGTTTGAAGACACAACTAAGATTGAACTTTCTGGGTCGTTTACACAAACCATACCTATTACCTCATCATCTGGATTACCTAAAGTGATCCCCTTTACTCCCATTGCCGTTCTTCCGACAGCTCGAGTTTTAGATTCGTTAAAGCGAATCGCTTTTCCAGACTTAAGACCTATAATAACCTCGCTATCACCATCTGTTAATCGAGCTTGTAGAAGCTCATCTCCCTCACGAATAGTTACAGCATTAATTCCATTTGTACGTGGACGGCTATATGCCTCAAGGCTAGTCTTCTTAATTAGGCCTAATTTTGTTGAAAGAACAACATAATTGGCATTTGCATATTCTGAATCTTTAATATCCTTTACAGGAATGTATGCAAGAACCTTATCATCTAAACCAATGCTAATTAGATTTTGAATAGCTCTTCCTTTAGATTGTTTAGACCCTTCCGGCACCTCAAAGATTCTCATCCAGAAACACTTTCCAAGTTTAGTGAATATTAAAAGCCAATTGTGATTCGTTGCCGTAAAAATGTTTTCAAGAAAATCTTCTTCACGTGTTGATGAGCCTCTAGCTCCTACTCCACCTCTAAACTGTGATCGGTATTCTGCTAGGCGAGTACGCTTTATGTAACCAGCGTGAGAAATTGTAATTACAACCTGCTCATCTGGAATCATATCCTCAATACTAACCTCAGCGCCACTAAATTCAATAACTGACCGACGCTCATCACCAAATCTCTCTCGAACATCTAGGAGTTCCTCCTTGATGATTGACATTCTACGTTCTTTCTTATTTAGTATATCTTTTAAATCTGTAATTAATGCAGTAAGTTCATCATACTCGGCTCTTAACTTGTCACGCTCAAGTCCTGTAAGTTTTTGCAGGCGCATATCTAATATAGCACGAGCTTGAATTTCACTTAACTTGAATGATTCCATTAAACCCTTGCGAGCTTCCTCAGGAGAAGAGCTAGCTCGGATTAATTTTATTACAGCATCAATGTTATCTAAAGCTATAATTAATCCCTGTAGAATATGTGCGCGCTCTTCAGCTTTAGATAGTTCGTATTGGGTTCTACGAACTACAACTTCGTGACGATGTTCAACGAAGTATTGAATCATGTCCCGCAGGTTTAGGAGTATTGGACGTCCTTTTACAAGAGCAATGTTATTAACTGAAAATGAGCTCTGTAGAGCTGTGTACTTATATAGCTTATTTAAGACTACGTTGGGAATAGCGTCACGCTTCAATTCGTAAACTATTCTCATACCATTGCGGTCAGATTCGTCGCGAATTTCACTAATCCCGTCAATTCTGTTTTCGTTAACGAGTGTAGCTGTCTTTCGAATCATATCAGCTTTATTCACTTGATATGGAATCTCCTCAACAATAATTACCTCGCGACCTGACTTTGTTTCTTCAAAGCGCGCTTTTCCTCTTACAACTACCTTTCCTCGTCCAGTGCGGAATGCTTCATGAGCTCCTGAAACACCGTGAATTACCCCACCCGTTGGAAAGTCTGGGGCTTTCACGAATTCCATAAGATCGTCAACAGTACAATTTTCATTGTCTATGTAATGATTCACTCCATCTAGAACTTCTGTCAAATTATGTGGTGGCATATTTGTCGCCATTCCAACAGCAATACCCGAGGCTCCATTTATCAGAAGGTTAGGCAATTTTGCCGGAAGGACTGTTGGCTCAGTTAGACTTTCATCAAAGTTGGGTGAGAAATCTACAGTATTCTTATCTAGATCTCCGAGCATATACTCAGCCATCTTTGTAAGCCTGGCTTCCGTATAGCGCATAGCAGCGGGGTTATCACCGTCTATACTACCAAAGTTACCTTGTCCGTCAACCATTGGGTAACGTAATGACCAGTCTTGAGACATACGTACCATTGTATCGTAAACAGACGAATCTCCATGAGGATGGTATTTACCTAGAACCTCTCCTACGATACGAGCTGATTTCTTATGAGATCTGTTCGACAACACCCCTAGGTCTAGCATTCCATATAGAACCCTTCGGTGAACTGGCTTGAAACCATCTCTTACATCGGGCAACGCTCTTGAAACAATTACCGACATCGAATAATCGATGTAGGCTGACTTCATTTCATCCGTAATATTAATCTGAATTATCTTTTCTCCTTCTGCCATAGTATCAACTAATCTTCAATAAAACTGAGAGCTGAATGATCCGCTAAAACGCGTATAAACAGCAATTACACAGGGAACTCAAAAATACGAAAACCAACTTGAGTAACAGCTAAAAATAAACCTTCAATTCTTCACAATAGATGATTTTTAGTTGTGAATAACGATGATAACTTTATTTCATCTATTCGGAGTAGATATGTAGATTTGAAGGAAGTCCTTTAAGCAACACTTTGCTCATGTAAAGCGTTATACATTACAAAGGAATTACTTTTAATTAGAACTTAAGACTTTACACAATATGGACGCTAAATTTTCACCCCGAGTAAGAGAAGTTATCACCTTCAGCCGAGAGGAAGCTTTACGCCTAGAGCACAACTACATAGGGGTAGAACATCTTCTATTAGGCATAATAAAAGAAGGGGAAGGAACGGCCATCCAAATCCTTGAGGGATTAAACTGCGAAGTAGGTAAACTAAGAGAGTTGGTTGAAAACTCTATTCGGCCTGCTGGAGGTAAACAGATTGGCAAGGGAAACTTACCCTTAGTTAAGCAAGCTGAGAAAATTTTAAAAATAACTTATTTAGAAGCTAAGATTTTCAAGAGCCCTGTTATAGGGACAGAACACCTTTTGCTTAGCATCCTAAAAGATGAAGACAACGTAGCTACAAAGTCTCTGAATGCTTTCAATATTGATTACGATGTTGCAAAAGAGGAGTTTGAAACAATTATTTCAGACAATATAGCTCCTTCAAGTGACCTTCCCAGCTATGAAGCTCCGACATCTTCGATTGAAGACGATCCTGCAGCAAGTCATACTAGTGGTGCAAGTGGCGGGGGCATGAGTAGTGGAGGCAGTAAAAGTGGAGGTACTAAAAGAAAGGGGGAGTCAAAGAGTACAACTCCTGTTCTAGATAATTTCGGGAGGGATCTTACTAAAATGGCTGAAGACGGAAAACTTGACCCTATTGTGGGACGAGCAAAGGAGATCGAACGCGTTTCTCAAGTATTATCAAGAAGAAAGAAGAACAATCCTATACTTATAGGTGAACCTGGGGTGGGTAAGAGTGCAATAGCAGAAGGTTTGGCCTTGAGGATTGTTGAAAAAAAGGTTAGCCGAGTTCTTTACGGGAAGAGAATTGTCACTTTAGATATAGCCTCTCTAGTCGCTGGAACTAAGTACAGGGGGCAATTTGAGGAACGATTGAAGGCTGTTATGAATGAGCTGAATAAATCCCCCGATGTGATTCTTTTTATCGATGAGATACATACAATTGTGGGTGCTGGTGGTGCAAGCGGTTCTCTTGATGCTTCCAACATGTTTAAACCTGCTCTTGCAAGAGGAGAGATTCAATGCATTGGAGCAACTACACTTGATGAATTCCGTCAGCATATTGAGAAAGATGGGGCATTAGAGAGACGTTTTCAAAAGGTTTTAGTAGAGGCTACTAATATTGAAGAAACTAAAGAAATACTTCACAACATTAAAGATAAATATGAAGAGCATCACAGTGTCAGTTACACTGACAAGGCTATTGACGCTTGTGTAAAGCTTACCTCACGTTATATTACAGATAGGCATTTGCCAGACAAAGCAATTGACGCATTAGACGAGGTTGGTAGTCGAGTTCATCTAAATAATATTCATGTACCCGAGGAAATTATTCAAATTGAAGAGGAAATCGATAGAATTAAGGATGAGAAAATAAAAGTTGTGAGGAGCCAACGATATGAAGAGGCGGCTAGACTTAGGGATTCCGAGCGAAATTTAATTGAACGCCTTGCTGCAGCAAAACTTAAATGGGAGGACGATAGTAAAAATCTTAGAGTAACTGTAACTGAAGCTCATGTTGGAGATGTCGTAGCTATGATGACAGGCATCCCTGTTAAGCGTATTGCCGAGAAAGAAAGCGGCAAACTCGCTAGGATGGATAAAGACATTGAAGGACAGGTGATTGGTCAGTCTGAAGCTATTAAAAAGGTTGTGAAGTCTATAAAGCGCAACAGGGCTGGACTTAAAGATCCCAACAAACCGATTGGTTCATTTATTTTCTTGGGACCTACAGGAGTTGGAAAAACACAGTTAGCAAAAATTTTAGCTCAATTTATGTTCGACAGTGAGGAAGCTTTAATCAGAATTGACATGAGTGAATATATGGAGAAGTTTGCTGTTACAAGATTAATCGGAGCGCCTCCAGGCTATGTTGGGTATGAAGAAGGTGGACAACTTACTGAAAAGGTGCGCCGTCGCCCCTACTCTATTGTATTGTTAGATGAAATTGAGAAAGCACATCCAGATGTGTTTAACCTACTGCTTCAAGCCCTTGATTACGGCGTTATGACAGATAGCTTAGGCAGAAAGGTTGACTTTAGAAATACAGTGATGATAATGACTTCTAATATAGGGGCAAGACAATTATCTGAGTTTGGAACTGGTGTAGGATTCAACACTTCTGCTCGTGAGAAGAATGAGGAGCAAAATAGAGCCGGAATTATTCAAAAAGCTTTGAAGAGTGCTTTCGCTCCTGAATTCCTGAACAGAATTGATGACGTTGTACTATTTCAGTCACTAAAGCGTGAGCATATTCACAAAATAATTGACATTGAGTTAAATGAACTTAGCAAGCGAATTAAAGATTTAGGCTATGGTTTTAACGTTTCTGATGAGGCGAAGGATTACATAGTAAACAAAGGGTATGATGAGAAATATGGAGCCCGTCCACTGAAGAGGGCAATTCAAAAGCATCTTGAGGATCCATTTGCCGAAGAGATCATTAACTCTGCTGTTCAGGAAGGAGACTTACTAACTGCTGATTACACGAAGGGAGATGATAATCTTGCAATTACTGTCGTTAAGGGCGGTGTACTTGTTATGCCTAAAGGTGCCGCAGAAGCTCTTGATGTGAAAGAAGATGTGGATGTGAAGCCTAAAGCAAAAAAGAAAAAGAAGAAGAAGCCTAAGAAATCTACCAAAGAAAAATCAATTTCTAAGAAATCTGATAATGATGATTCCTGAGCCAACTTGAGAAAATGAAAAAATTCTTTGTTAATTCCCCTTTTTTACGAAAACTATCTAAAGTTGGCCTTGGTATTCTTAGGAACAGATATTCAGCGACAGCGTTGATTGGTTTATTTTGGGTAATGTTCATTAGTGATATAGATTTATTCTTTATCGCTAAGGAGCAATCAAAACTCCAAGAAATGAGGAAAGAGGTAGAGGTAACTAATTTGAAAAACAACGAGTTGCTATTACAACTTGAAGAAATAGAGAAGAACCCAGCCGTCTTAGAGAGAGTTGCACGTGAGCGCTACTTTATGAAGCGCCCAGAAGAAGAGGTGTTCAGAATAGTTGAATAATTGCCGAAAACATTCTGCTAATTGAGCTCGGGTCTTTAACCACACTAAATAGCAGACCAAACAAGGCTCCATATATGTGTGCGTCATGAGCTATACCTGTACCCCCACTCTTCTGCATGTACCTCTCGTACATAAAGAAAAGAACTCCAGCAAAAATGGCTGGCAAGGGGATGATGAAAAAGAGTAAAAGAGTATGAGTGGGGTGAGCAACAATAAAAGCCATTAAAACAGCGCTCACAGCCCCTGAAGCACCCAGAGATCTATAATTAACATTGTCCTTATGCTTAGTTAGTGCAGGAATTGTAGCAGTTAAAAGCGCTCCAAAATACAAAACCGGAAAAGAGGCCCCCATTTCTGCCTCGACAGTCATTCCGAATTCCCAAAGAACGAACATGTTAAAAAACAAATGAGTCCCATCGGCATGAATAAATCCATGACTTACAATCCTATAATATTCCTTAAAGTGATTAACGTTGTATGGGACAAGCATAAGCTTCTCTAATATTTGAGGTTTCTTCATCGCGAACAATGAAGCCCCAACCGTTACCGCTAAGATTAATAACAACATTAATTAATCGCTAGAGTGATCGGCTACTATAACCCACTCATTATTGATTTTACGCCAAACAAGAGAGTACATTCCTCCCACCTCTTCATTCAACCTCCATGCCCCAATAACAAGTGCGGAGTTGTCACAAAGTGGAGTCCAACTCCTGTTAGTGAATGTAAGATGTCCCATAGACTCCCTATCCGGGTATCCCTTTTTATATCTACTCAGAGTTGCATTATACCCAGTGGTTACACCACTTCCACCAACAAATAAAAGACTGTCTGATTGCATATATCCTATCATAAACCCCTCTAGGTCTCCATTATTCCATGCTTGCTGTTGATTCAGCATTGTAGCTGCAACAGAGAGTGGCATTCCAGGCACTTGAATTTGGCCGAAAAGACTTAACGATCCAAAGCAAAGCCAGATATATAGAAATAGCTTATACATTGAATCGGAAGTGCATGATGTCACCATCTTTAACGATGTATTCCTTTCCCTCAACTGATAATTTACCAGCTTCCTTAACTGCATTTTCTGATCCATAGTTCACGAAATCATTGTAAGCCATAACTTCGGCTCGGATGAAACCTTTTTCGAAATCTGTGTGAATAACGCCTGCAGCTTGTGGAGCTTTAGCGCCTTTATGTACGGTCCAAGCTCTGACTTCCTTAACACCAGCTGTAAAGTAGGTATGAAGATCTAAAAGCTCGTATGCTGTTCTGATGAGTTTTGCTACTCCGGCTTCCTCTAGACCAAGGTCTTGTAGAAACATTGACCTTTCTTCTAAGTCATCGAACTCTGCAATGTCTGATTCTATAGAGGCTCCAATAATAAGAACTCTTGCGCCCTCAGAGTCAGCCATCTTTCTAACCTCATCAACATATTTATTGCCATCAACCACACTTGCTTCATCAACGTTGCAAACATATAAAACAGGTTTAAAGGTTAAAAGTTGAAGTTCTTTCATTATTATCAATTCAGATTCTTCAAGCTCAAGTTTACGAGCATTTTCGCCTCTAAGCAGCAATTCCTTTAGACGGTCGAAAAAGAGGAGTTCCTTGATGGCTAGTTTATCCCCAGTTCGTGCTGCTTTGCTAATCTTGTCACGCTTAGCCACAACACTTTCTAGATCCTTGAGTTGTAGTTCCATATCGATGACTTCTTTATCTCGAATAGGATCTACAGTAACATCAACGTGAATGATATTATCGTCATCAAAACATCTTAGAACATGAAGTATTGCGTCAGTGGTTCTAATGTTTCCTAAAAACTTATTACCTAGTCCCTCCCCTTTGCTTGCACCTTTAACAAGTCCTGCTATATCAACAATTTCAACCGTAGTGGGTAAGACGTTTTGTGGCTGAACCAACTCTGCCAGTTTATTTAATCTAGGATCTGGAACAGTAATAATACCCAAGTTAGGCTCTATAGTGCAGAATGGGAAATTTGCACTTTGAGCCTTTGCATTTGAAAGACAATTAAAAAGTGTTGACTTTCCTACATTAGGAAGACCTACGATACCACATTGAAGAGCCATGATTGTATTCTTTATAAGGAATGCAAATGTAGAAAATTAACCTCTCAACGATTTACAAAACTTTATCCACAATTTAAGAATGCGAATCTTAGAGTAGGTACTTTCGCAGAGCAAGTATAAGCACATCAAATATAATCATGAGCACACAAGCTACCCCCGCAATTTGTTCCCAAGTTAGACGCGATATAGTTCGCATGGTACACGCTGTTTCTTCAGGACATCCCGGTGGTTCACTTGGATGCGTTGAACTCCTTGTAAGACTTTACTTTGAGGAAATGAATCTTGACGCTGAAAATTTTACAATGGATGGAAAGGGTGAGGATTTGTTCTTTTTGTCTAATGGACACATCTCCCCTGTTTGGTATAGCGTCCTCTCTCGCAGAGGGTTTTTTGCAACTGAAGAACTTGCAACATTCCGCAAAATTAATTCTCGTCTTCAAGGTCATCCCGCAATTGAAGAAGGCCTTCCTGGCATCAGAATAGCATCAGGGTCTTTGGGACAAGGATTAAGCGTGGGGATAGGAGCTGCGACTACTAAGAAACTCGCTGGAGAAAAAACCTGGGTTTACACTCTTCACGGAGATGGAGAATTACAAGAAGGTCAGATTTGGGAAGCGGCAATGTATGCAGCTCACAACAAAGTAGATAATATTATAAGTTTCGTCGATTGCAACGGTCAGCAAATTGACGGCTCTACAGATGATGTTCTTTCCTTAACTGACCTAGGAGCTAAGTGGACTGCATTTGGTTGGAGAGTATTAAAATGCGATGGACACGACTTAGAAGACATTGGAAGAGTAATCGCAGAAGCTAAATCTCATTCGGGAAGTGGCGTGCCAAATGTTGTACTCATGAAAACAGAAATGGGTAAAGGTGTGGACTTTATGGAAGGAACACACAAGTGGCACGGCATCGCTCCCAATGATGAGCAACTCGCTGACGCACTTTCTCAACTCGAAGAGACGTTAGGAGATTACTAAAGAGTGGTTCCGCAGCCTACATATAATTTTTCTTATATCCTGAGTGTATTAGCATTTGCTATATTCTCAGTCTCTTTAGCTGCTCCTTTTTCAGCTCAAACAAATACTGCAACGCTTACTGTAGAATCCTCAACAGGTAACAAAGCAAGCGATGATGGTCCCACAAGAATACTTTTCGTTTTTGATGCCTCAAATAGTATGAATGCTTTTTGGAGTGGGGAAAGAAAAATGGTTCTGGCCACAAGGTTACTTTCTAAATCTTTAGCATCTCTATACGGGACAGCAGATTTAGAATTGGGGCTAAGAGCTTATGGGCATGGCACGAAGCACATTGAAGGCCAACAAGACTGTGATGATACTGAACTTATTGTACCTATTAAAAAAGGTACTAACCTAATAATAAAGCAAGAACTCGGTAGACTTAGAGCTCAGGGAACTACACCTATCGCTAGATCTTTAGAGAAGTCAGCTGGAGATTTTCCTTCTGAACCCGGAAGGAACATAATCATCCTTATTACCGACGGTATAGAGGCATGTGATGAAGATCCATGTGCAGTAAGCAGAATGCTTCAATCAAAAGGCATCGTTGTTAAACCTTTTATTATAGGAATAGGAATTGACGATAATCACAAGGAATCACTCCGTTGCGTGGGTAACTTCTATGATGCAACGAATCCTGAAGTTTTTGAAACTGTTTTAGATCTAGTCTTAGAGCAGGCATTACACAATACAACTGTGGAAGTAAGGCTGCTTGACGAGGATGGAAACGCCACAGTCACGGATGTTCCTATGACCTTTACAGACCTCAGATCCGGCTCTCACCACCCGCAAGTGGTTCATACCTTAAGTTTTAATAACCTAACCGACACTTTCTATCTAGACCCCATACCTACATATAGTTTGAGTCTTCATACTCTCCCTAATAGAGGAATGGATTCAGTCCAACTTTCGCCTGGCAGACACAATATTATTAGTGTACCTGACATGGAGCAGGGTGTAATAAGCCCGCAATTCCCAAGCTCGAAACGCAATGCCTATAATAATTTAAGTGTTGATGTATATGAAAGCGGGGAGTGCAAATCATTTTACTCTATCGCCATTGGTGAAAGTGTGACTGTACTAACGGGAACGTACGATCTTGTTTTCCACACCTCTCCCCTGACATATGTTTATGATGTTATTGTTGAAAAAGATCTACCTACAAATATCACCATCGCATCGCCGGGGAGTTTAATGCTACAGTCCAATGCTTCTGGATTTGGTAGTATTGTTGATGCGATTACGCTGGAACACGTTATCCAACTCCCATCAGGGAATCCGTCTGGCCGTTATACATTACAGCCAGGTACTTATACTATTATATTTAGAGCGCGTAGGGCGAGATCATCTAAATATTCTATTCAATCTACGTTCACAATAACCTCGGGGTCATCCCTTAATTTGAATCTTCATGACTGATTCTGCTAATTATATTTTATTTACTCCTACCGAATCTAAAGACACTCGTAGCGGGTTTGGTGCGGCTCTTCTTGAATTAGGAACCACACACCCAGAAGTTGTTGCTTTATGCGCAGATTTAACTGGGTCCTTGAAAATGGGAGATTTCAAAGATGCTCACCCCAATCGGTTTTTCCAGGTTGGAATTGCTGAGGCGAATATGATAGGCATGGCAGCGGGAATGACTATTGGAGGGAAAATTCCTTTCACCGGTACTTTTGCTAATTTCTCTACTAGTCGTGTATATGACCAAATCCGACAATCTATTGCCTACAGCGAAAAGAACGTGAAAATATGCGCTTCTCATGCTGGATTAACACTCGGCGAAGATGGTGCTACCCATCAAATATTAGAGGATATAGGTATGATGAAAATGCTACCTAACATGACCGTTATCTGCCCGGCGGATTATGAACAAACCCGCCAAGCTACTTTGGCAATTGCCAATTATGAGGGGCCTGTTTATCTCAGGTTTGGACGTCCTAAACTTCCCGTTTTCTACAAGACTGATGCTCCATTTGAAATCGGAAAGGCTCAAAAATTGATGAGTGGAGACGATGTGACTATTATAGCAACTGGATATATGGTTTGGGAAGCAATTAAAGCAGCACAAATTTTGAAAGAAAAAGGCATCAATGCTGATGTAATTAACATGCACACCATAAAACCACTAGATGCTGATGCTATTCTTGAAAGTGCAGCTCGCACAGGGAAAGTTGTTACTGCTGAGGAACACCAGCGCTTAGGAGGTCTTGGATGCTCTGTTTCTCAGGTTCTCGCTGAGCATAACCCCACTCCAATGCGCATGGTTGCCGTTGAGGACAGCTTTGGCGAAAGTGGCACTCCTACACAATTAATGGATAAGTATGGTCTTAATGCAGACGCTATTGTCTCAAAAGCGTTAGAAATATTATAGGTTAGGTGTACTTCATAATCACGATTGAGCCTTTAACAGATAGCTTCTGTGAGCTTAGTTAGGGGCTTTATCTAATTCCGCAAGACAAGAGTAAATTTTGTCCTTTAACTCTTGGGTAGCAGGAACAAGAGGCAATCGAACATTAGAGGAGCAAAATCCAAGATGCTCTAACATGGCTTTAATTCCGGAAGGATTCCCTTCTGCAAATATTGTATCAATAGAAGTTGCTAAATCAAGGTGAACACGTCTTGCTTCTATTATTTGGCCAAATAAAGCTTGGTGAACCATTTCCCCGAAAAATTTTGGGAGGGCATTACCAATTACTGAGATTACTCCATCAGCACCAGAAGCAATCAATGCAAGGGTTAGAGCATCGTCTCCTGAAAAAACTAAAAAGTTAGAAGGACGATTTTTTAGAATAAATTCAATTTGTGCTAAATCTCCACTGGCTTCCTTAATGCCAAATATATTCGGATGATTGGCCAGCTCCAGAGTTGTTTCGGCAGCAAGATTACATGCAGTACGTGAAGGCACATTATATAGCATAACTGGCTTACTGGAAGCTTCAGCAACTGCGGTAAAGTGTGCTCTGAGGCCATCCTGAGTAGGTTTATTATAATGAGGACAAGCACTTAAAACAGCATCAACTCCAGTAAGATCGAAGTTTTCGATGCGATCACAAAGTGCTGCTGTATCATTGCCTGCAAGACCTACAATAATAGCTTTTCTTTTTGCATTTATTTCAATAACGAAATCCAAGACACCCCTTTGTTCCTCAAGTGTTAAAGTTGGAGTTTCTGCTGTTGTACCGAGGACAACTAAAAAATCACAAGTGCCTGAAATTAAATGCTCTACTAATCTTTGTAATGCAGGAAAGTCGACTTTTCCCGTGTCAGTAAATGGTGTAACCATTGCCACGCCTAATCCACTTAAATTATTCATATTATCGAATGTTTTCTTGAGTAATAAATTCAAATGTCCTCTTCGTTTGCTCTTGCCAAACTTTCATTTCATCTTTCTCAGAATCCTTTAATCTCCCTATTGTGATATCATAATCATTAGGATGATCAACTTGTTCAGGCCCGACCTTCATTTTTGCTTTCGACGATTTAAGAACAAATTTTAATGGAAAAACAGGATCTAATTCTAAGTCGATAAGGATATCAAATTCAATACCCGTAAAATTTACAACCTCAGTTGTAGGTTTTGAGAACCAGTTTAGATCTGATTTACAAAAATATCCGCTTGACAGCTTTTTTACTAACCACCTAGGAGTATCCTTAGCTTCTGTATCGACATATGATAAAATAGACACACTCTTCACATCTAGTTCTTCCTTTAAATGCTTAGATAAATCAACTATAGTCTTGCGAAATTCAAAATCACGCTCCAAATATATCAAACCTACATGTTTTGCACATCTAAGGTTGCAACTCTTACGGTTTCTCAACGAATTCCTTTCTCTTGCGAGAAACCATTTCGTAATGCGTAGTTTTATACGGTCTCTAAAATTCACCGTCCAAAGGTAGGTACGTAAATATACTGTGGCACGATTGATGCATATTTTTCAAAAATAATATTACTCTTTTAAACATGAAATTATTTTCCATTTCCTTATTAGCTTTTCTAGTCGCTTTTTCTTATGGTTGTTCTTCTAATTTGGGCTCGACTGTAAATGAACCTTTTTCAGGGAGATCTTATATGTCAAATGCAAGATATTTTAAGGCCACTGGCAAAGGAATCAGTTACAATGAGAATGTCTCATCCTCTAAAGCTGACATGGAAGCTCATAAAGCTTTAGCACAACAAGTTTCCACTTCAATACAGGTTGTCGCTGATAACTATATGCAAGATGTACAAGGTGAGCATGTTAATGAAGCAGTAGAAGTATTTAAGAGTCTTACTCGAGAAATTACAAATACTACAATCGTTGATTTAAGACAAACAGGTTCAAAAAAATATATTCAAGATGATGGAAAATATGCTGTCTATGTTGCATACGAAATAAAAAAGGCTGCAATGTTTCGCTTTCTTAAAAAAATGGCGAAAGCTGAGACACAAATCGCCCCATTGGTTAGAACTCAAGTCATCAGAATGTGTGATGATGAAATCTCAAGGCTCGAAGAATAGCAGGGATTTAATCCGCCTCTTTCAAAAGAGACGAGAAATTAGACTTAAATTTCTCAAGCTTAGGTGTTATTACAAATGAACAATAAGCGGCATTACTATTTTTCGCATAATAATCCTCATGGTAATTTTCAGCGGGGTAAAACACACTAAATTCCTCTAAACTCGTAACAATCGGAGCAGTAAACTCACCACTACTTTTTGCAGCATTTATAGCATTTATAGAAAGCTGCTTTGTTAATGAAGAGTTATAAAAGATTACAGATCTATACTGTGTCCCCACATCTCCTCCTTGCCTATTTAAGGTAGTAGGGTCGTGTGACGAGAAAAAAACAGTGAACAAATCAACTATGTCAATTACATCTTGATCGTAGGTGATTTTAATGACCTCAGCATGACCGGTTGTTCCGGTGCATATATCAGCGTAAGTTGGGTCTAAAGTGTTTCCACCCGAATAGCCAGGTTGGACAGATAAAACACCTTTTACTTCAGAGAAAACAGCTTCGGTACACCAAAAGCACCCCCCACCTAAAATCAATTCACCCATTAAACTGGAATATTCCAGCCATGTTTATCCTCTCCTGTTCCGAGTCTAACAGAGTCGAGAGCTGATTTAATTTGAGGAGCAACTACCCAAGTTGAAATGTCTGGCAAATCGTAATCACCACCTTCAAATCCTATTGTAGAAATCACGGATACTGTAGCCGCAGTACCTAGTCCAAATGCTTCTTGTAATAATCCTTTTTCTGCTGCATCTTCAAGTTCTGCAACCGAAATCATTCTAGATTCAACGTCAATACCTAAATCTTTCGCCAAGGTAATTGCACTATCTCTAGTAATACCCGAAAGTACCGTTTCGCTAGTAGATGGAATAATCATCTTTCCATCAACTACGAACGCAGCATTCATAGTACCAATCTCTTCAATATATTTATGAGACTGTGCATCAGTCCATAATAATTGATCATAACCTTCATCCATAGCGAGCTTTGTGGGGAGTAACGCAGCAGCATAGTTTCCTGCGGATTTAGCAGCTCCAGTTCCACCTTTAGAAGCTCTTGTGTAATGTGTTTCAACCTTAACTTTAACGCTCTTATTGTAGTATTGGCCTACTGGACACGTAAAGATTATAAATTTATAACTAAAGCTAGGCCTAACACCTACGTGAGAGTCAGTTGCAAATATGAATGGTCTTATATAAAGTGACGATTGAGAAGAATAAGGGACCCACGCTTCATCTAAACTGATTAGTTCAACCAATGCCTGCATAAAGATATCCTCAGGAACTTCAGGCATACAAATCCTTTTAGCACTGCGATTAAATCTTGCAATATTCTCCCCTGGTCTGAACATACTGACACTTCCATCTTGTTGACGGTAGGCCTTCATACCTTCAAAAACTGCTTGTCCGTAATGGAGAGCCATAGTTGAAGGACTTAAACTCAAAGGGCCAAACGGTTCTATACTCCCCCTTTTCCACTCGCCATCAACATAATCCATAACAAACAAGTGATCTGAGAACACCTTTCCAAAAGCAATATTATCAAAATCAACTTGGTCAATAGATGAATTTTGTGTTACGTTTATCTCAAATGTAGAGTCTTTAGTCAACATGTTTATCATCTATTTAGTGGAGTGCAAATGTCTGAATTTTAATAGGGCAAAACAAATCAAAAGCTATAGTACTTACATAATAAATTATAAATCATTACAAGTAAGCATATAAATAGAACGTAACTAACTATTAGTCAGGAGGCAAAGAGGAATTTATTAGGACTTACAATTCCTGATTTTACAGCATACATTACAATTCCAGCAGTATTTTTCACTCCCAACTTAGACATAATGTTTCTTCTATGGGTGGTAATTGTATGAGAACTAAGAAAAAGCATTTCTGCTATTTTGCTGTTTGTGAGTCCTTCTGAAATTAAAGTCAGAATTTCTTTCTCTCTCCTACTCAAAGCAATTGCATCGCAGGACAAATCAATTTTATTCGCCTCAGAAATATCAATAGATTCATTTCTTATTTTTTCTAGAATTTTCCCACAATAAAAACTCTTTCCTTTAGAAGTTGACTCAATAGCATCAACAACTTCAGGTGTATCACAAGACTTTTTAATGTAACTATCAATTCCAGTCCTTAGAGCATTAACAAGCATATTTCCATTTTGCAGAGGCGTTATGCCTAAAAGGAATAGTTTAGGAAACTTTCTTTTGATTCTTATGACAGTCTCAATATCAAAATCATCACTTAAAAAATCAATAATAACTAAATCCGGTGATTTAGCAATTATTAAACCTAAAACATCATCGGAATTCAAAGCTTCTCCCACGATGATATAACCATCCATTTGATTAATAATAGCATTTAAGCCTAAACGACTAGTAGTACTACTATCGGCAATAATTATTGACGTTTGAGATGTTTTCATTTATCTATTTGGAATCATTCTAGATAGCAAAGTTAACTTATTAATCCTATTAATATCGTTTTTCCTTCAACTGCTAATACAGTTTTTTTAAACACCTTAACGGCTTCCATGTGCAATCCTCCTAAATCTCTGTATCTATTGGAAAAATGACCAATCATTAAACCGCCAACTTCAGCTTCCAAAGCCACTCTACCAGCATCTGAAGCAGTTGAATGCATTGTTTTTCTAGCTATCTCCTTTTCCTCTTCCATAAAGGTTGCCTCGTGATAAAGCAAAGTCGCCCCCTTTGCAGCTTCAACAACCTTAGGTGTGAATGCTGTATCTGCGGCATAAACATAAGACCTAGATTTTTCTGGTGGTTTACAACACTTATTTGGCTCTAATACCTCCCCGCTTTTTCTTACCACCCTCTCCCCTTTTTTCAATAGAACGATTTCCTGAAGGCTTATCGCATGCTTCTGCTTTCTATATGGTTTTATATTCCAAACTAAAGACAACTCTTCCACTTTAAACCCACATGTTGAAATACGATGTTTTGTAGGAAAGGATACAACCTTGTAACTATTAGTCCTATATAACTCAGAAGGATGTTTTGTGTTTACAGCTATGAAATTGACTTTGAAATCAATATGTGTTTCTGTTTTATGCCAAACACCTTTTACAAAACTCTCTAGCTCTTGTGGACCATAAACGTTTAATTCTAATTTCCGACCTAAAAGATTCATGCTAGCAATAAGTCCGGGCAAGCCCATAACGTGATCGGCATGCATATGACTAATCAATACCGTGCGTATTCTTTGAAACTTTAACCTTTGTTTTCTCAGAGTGAGCTGCACTCCTTCACCGGCATCAATTAAAATCAAATGATCGTGAATATTGACTAACTGAGATGTGGTCAAAAAATAAGGGGTGGGTGCCGCAGCACCACACCCCAAAACGGTAAGTTCAAATTTCCGCACTATTTCAGTTAACTAGTGCTGAACGACTAATCTGCGAGTATTAGTAACGTATTCTCCAGAAAGTTGAATAAAGTATACACCTTCATTCCATAAACTAACATCCCAGTTATAATTAGGTATTAGGGTCTCACTTAATACAATACGACCGCTAACGTCAAGAACGGTAATCTTTGTATCTACGAAAAACTCGCCATTAATAGTAAAAGAGTCATTAGCAGGATTAGGTTGTAAAGCCCAAATAGATTCAGCGTTAAAGTCATTTATGTTTACTATATTATCAACAATAACATCATTCAATTCGAATGTACAACCATCTTCGTCTGTCACTAACAGAGAGTATGAACCTGTGAATAAACCCGACAAATCCTCATCTGTACCGACGGTAACACCATTAGCATCTGTCCAAAGAAATGTACTCACTCCATTAGCTCCAGTAATAGTTACGTCAATAGATCCAGCTCCGTCACCATTCATCTCATCAGTAGCTACATATTCAGCAGAAAGTGCGCAATCAACTGCTGAATCAATTACAACATTATTTTCAAAGTAGCTTGTACAATCACCCGATACTATCGTTAGCATATAATTACCCTCACCCACATCATTAAGATCTTCATCAGTCCCAACAACATTACCATCAGCATCAGTCCATGTAAACTCCGCATCAGTAACACTTTCGTTTACTGTTACGTCAATACTTCCAAGAGTTCCTGCATCACTATCTACAGCTGTTACATCAATATTCTCAACTAAATCACATTGGATATTTAAAATAAAGTCGCTAAAAACAAATGGTGTAGAAAATGGTTCGAAAATGGTTAACCAGCCAGTTACGTGTAAATCAATTTTATAAACAGCAGCTGTATTAGGGACACCCTCAAGTGATACACAATATTGAGATGCTCCAAGAAATGAACAAGGATAATTTGAATCACCTAGGTTATTACATATAACCTCTAGACCAAGTTCTTCAGGAGAATACTCAATAAGAGTAATTGTATCGGTTAAAACAACACTCTCAAGAGAAAGAGAATCTATAGGAAGTGTTGGAGGATATGTAGGGTCAACATCCGATGCGAAAGCAGGGATAAGGATGTGAATGACCTCAATATATTCAAGATTTACAACACCTGGCTCTAAAGTCTCACCAAGAGCTGGATCAGGTGAAATACCAAACCCTACATCACCGAAATCAAAGTCAACTGTACATTGTCCAAAAGCTAAGCTGGAAAGTAGTAAAGCAAAAATTACAGAGTAAAATTTATTCATTTTATATTATTTGTATATTTATGTAATAGAACCTATGCCCCCAATTCTCTCTCCTGTTCCTCCATGTAAACCATATCAACAGCTTCATCTACAGTAGGCACTATGTTGAGGACTTTATCAAGTTGAGCAATAGATATGAGTTTAGTAACACTTGGCTGAAGTCCGCAAATAACAAACGATCCGTTTAAATCAGCGCACAGACGCTTACCAACAAGTATTGCGCTCAAACCACTCGAGTCACAATATCTTGAATCAGATAAATCAAGAATAATATTCTTTGTTCCAGACTTGCCTAATAAAATTAGTTGAGCTTTCAGGGCAGGGGCCTGCAAAGCATCTAACTTCTCAACTTGAGATTTAAGTATAGCGACTTTATCGCGTTGTGTTATTGAAAAATTCATAGCAGATAAATCTATTCACGTCAAATATAGCAACTTGTAAATACTCAGCACACGAAAACAAGAGAAACTTATTGACGAGCTAATAAATACATTACAGCCATCCTAGAAGCAACACCATTTTCAACTTGGTCTAAGATGACTGAGTGTTCTCCATCAGCGATCTCACTAGAAATTTCTACGCCTCTATTAATGGGGCCTGGATGAAGAATCGTAAGTTGCTTATCCAATTTATCAAGTCTTTGTTGAGTTAAACCAAACCCATTTGTGTACTCCCGAATAGATGGGAAAAATGCAATAGAATTTGGGCCACCTTGCCTTTCGAGCTGAATTCGCAACATATTTACAGCATCGGCCCAAATTAGTGTTTCATCAAGATCGTGGCTAACCTCAACACCTAATTCTTTCATATGTTTAGGAATTAATGTCGCTGGGCCACAAACTCTAACAGTTGCACCAAGCAATTGTAGAGCTAAGATATTAGATAAAGCCACTCTAGAGTGGCGTATATCACCTACTATAGCAATTCTTTTTCCTTCTAAATCGTCGCCTAATTTCTCTCTTATGCTGAATGTATCAAGAATAGCTTGTGTTGGATGCTCATGAGTTCCATCACCTGCATTTATTATAGTTGTTTTAACTTTATTAGATAGGAAATGTGGTGCTCCCGGATGAGGGTGACGCATTACAACCATATCTACTTTCATTGCAAGAATATTGTTGACCGTATCAACAAGCGTTTCGCCTTTATTTACAGATGACGAAGATGCTGAAAAGTTTACGATGTCAGCGGATAAGCGCTTTTGGGCCAATTCAAAAGACAACCTTGTGCGAGTAGAATTTTCAAAGAACAGGTTTGCGACTGTCAAATCCCTTAGAGACGGAACCTTTTTAATAGGCCTGTTTAAAACTTCCTTAAACTCCGAGGCGGTATTGAAAATGAGTTCAAGATCATCGCGGGTCATTCCGCGAATTCCTAAAAGGTGTTTAATAGACAATTCGCTCATTCTGGTTTAGAATTATAAAGTAAAATGCGATCCCTCCCACCATCTTCTTTCCATTCTACAATCACATGCTGTTCACCTATACTATCTACTTGTTTCCCTATATAAGTTGGCTCTATAGGTAGTTCTCTACTGAACCTTCGGTCAATTAATACAACTAGTTCTACTTTCTTTGGCCTTCCGTATGCTAAAAGCGCATCCAAGCCAGCCCTAATAGTTCTTCCTGTAAAGAAAACATCATCAACTAGAATAACATTTCTATTGTCGACTAAAAAGTCCATATTATTCACTTGCGGTGTGATGGGCTTATCCCTCATCATTAAGTCATCTCTGTGAAAAGTAGCATCTAATTCACCACATCTGATCTGCTTACCCACAAGAAGTTTAGAAAGTTTTATCTGTAGTCTGCGAGCTACTCTAATTCCTCTTGGTTGAAGTCCAATCAGGTCAGTATTAGAAAAGTCGTGGTGCTCAAGCAATTGATGCGCGAGTCTATCTAGGATGAGCTCAAATTGCTCTTCGTTAATTAGGACTTTAGAATCCATTGGTACAAAGATACGAATAAGAAAAAGGGAGGCCGTAGCCTCCCTTTCATTTTTATTTTAAAGATCTATTTAATCCTTCTTAGCAGCAGGCTTCTTAGCAGCAGGCTTCTTAGCAGCAGGCTTCTTAGCAGCAGGCTTCTTAGCAGCAGGCTTCTTAGCAGCAGGCTTCTTAGCAGCAGGCTTCTTTGCAGCAGGCTTTTTAGCAGCAGGCTTTTTAGCAGCAGGCTTCTTTGCGGCAGGCTTCTTAGCGGCAGGCTTTTCTTCTTTTGGAGCTACTTCTTCTGCTTCCGGAGCTTCCTCCATCTTGTCAGCCTTTTTAGCAGCAGCCTTTTTAGGAGCTTCTTTTTTAGAAGGAGCCTCATCTTGAGCAGGAGCTAACTGCGAAGAGTCCATAGTAGCTTTTAATTTAGAAAGAACACTTAAATCTCCCAGAGTACTCTTTTCAGTATTCTTGTTGACAGATGCCATCATCGTGTTTGAAGTAGAGCTTTGACCGCCACCGCTTGAGCGAGGCTTACGTTCCTTTTTAGCTGGACCATCTTCGTGTGTGCGTAAGTGACTTACAGTAATACGTTTGGCATTCCTGTTAAATTCAAGAACTACGAAATCAGCAGCCTCATCTACTTTTAGAGCTCCTCCATCAGCCTTGTTAAGGTGCTTCAAGTGACAAGTTCCTTCAAGTCCGTATGGTAGAGCAACGATAGCGTTACTTCCTTCAATCTTAACAACAGTTGCTTGGTGGTTCGAACTAACTGCAAAAACAGTTTCGAACACCTCCCATGGGTTTTCCTCAATCTGTTTGTGACCGAGGCTCATGCGACGGTTCTCCATATCGAGTTCCATTACGACAACTTCGATTTCGTCTCCAACGTTACAGAATTCAGATGGATGCTTAATCTTTTTTGACCAACTGAGATCAGAAATGTGAACTAATCCATCAATTCCTTCCTCTAACTCAACGAATAAGCCGAAGTTAGTGAAATTACGAACCTTACCTTTCTGCTTTGAGTTAAGTGGATAACGTTTGTCAATTTCATTCCAAGGGTCGATTGACATCTGCTTAAGACCAAGAGACATTTTGCGCTCTTCACGATCGATGCTCAAAACTACACACTCTACTTCTTCTCCAACTTTCAAGAAATCTTGAGCCGAACGTAGGTGCTGAGACCAAGACATTTCACTTACGTGAAGCAATCCTTCAATACCAGGAGCAATCTCAATGAATGCACCATAGTCAGCCATTACAACAACTTTACCTTGTACTTTAGAACCTTCAGTTAGTTCTTCAGTTAATGAATCCCATGGATGAGGAGTAAGCTGCTTCATTCCAAGAGCGATACGACGCTTATCGTCATCAAAGTCAAGAATTACAACGTTAATCTTAGCATCCAATTCAACTAACTCTTCTGGATGACCAACACGGCCCCAGCTCATATCAGTAATATGCACAAGTCCGTCTACACCACCAAGGTCAACGAATACACCGTATGATGTAACGTTCTTAACAGTACCTTCAAGTACTTGTCCTTTCTCAAGGCCTTTTATGATAATTCGTTTTTGTTCCTCAAGCTCAGCCTCAATAAGTGCTTTATGAGATACAACAACATTCTTAAACTCTTGATTGATTTTCACAACCTTGAATTCCATCTGCTTACCTACGTACTCATCAAAGTCACGGATTGGCTTCACATCAACCTGAGAACCAGGCAAGAATGCTTCAAGACCAAACACATCTACAATCAATCCTCCTTTAGTTCTGCACTTAACAGTACCTTGAATGATAAGATCTTCTTCTTTTGCTTCGTTAATTTTACCCCAAGCCTCGTAAACACGAGCTGTACGGTGACTAACAACAAGCTGACCATTAAGATCTTCTGTCTTCTCAACGAATACAGCAACTTTATCTCCTGGTTTTAAATCTGGGTTGTAACGGAACTCTGAAGCGGTAATTACACCCTCAGACTTATATCCGATATTTACAACGATTTCCTTTTTACCTACTTGAATTACAGTACCTGTTACAACCTGTTTATCTTCAATGAGAGTTAAGTTGGCCTCATAAAGGTCCTCTAACTTTACACGCTCATCAGCAGTAAAATCATCTTTATCTGCTTCAAAACCTTCCCAATCGAAGTCTCCTTCAGGAATAGCAATTTCGCGTGGCTCAGTGGGCCTTGGCTCTTCTTTTATTGGTTCTTCAACTGCTTCAGGTGTAGCCTCCTCTACTTCTTCAACTGGCTCTGGTGTAGCAGTTTCTTCAACTGCTTCAGGTGTAGCCTCCTCTACTTCTTCAACTGCTTCAGGTGTAGCCTCCTCTACTTCTTCAACTGGCTCTGGTGTAGCAGCTTCTTCAACTGCTGTGGTCTCCACTATGGGAGTGTCCTTTTCGACGGCATTAGTTTTTGCGTCTTCAGGATCTTGGGTTGCTTCGTTCATTGCGTCCCTTAATTTGTATGAATCACCTAAGTGAGGATGGCAATTCAGAAATAAATCAACGGATAAATCCTCACATTTACCCGATTTCAGGGCGCAAATATAGTGAGTTCTTAATCGAGTAGCAATAAAACAATAAACTTATTACTCTACAATTATTTTAATTACATTATACTTTGATACGTCGCCATCATTTACTTGTAGAAAGTATAACCCGCGAGGAACCGTTATTACATGCATTCCTGCATATAGAAATCTCTGTACCACTCTACCCTTCAAATCGTGTAGCTCTGATGGGTGAGAAACAGCAATTGAGGAATTTGCTGAAACTGGGTTTGGGTAACAAACGAATTCACTTAAAGGGAATATTAGATTCTCTGAGATGGACGAAGTACATACATTACAATATTCCGGTGTTGTCTCCCCAGCTGAGAAAACTCTCCATTCCCCTGTTAGATCAATATCTCTTCCCCAGCTATTATCAAGGCTTAGTGAAGGGAAATGAACTGAATCAGCAATAGAAAAACCATCCACAGATCTCAGTACTAGAGCCTCCCCTGAACTGTTGAATTTAAAATTTGTGTGATTCCAACCTTCAGAATCATCTTCATCTGCAAATATTAAAACGTAACCGCCGGGTTCTATCACAGTAGAATCAGGAATTCCTAATGGAAACTGATATTTCATCGGGTTATTTAATCTGTCAGTAACATAATATCCCGCCAAATCGACGTTGTATTCAGACGTGTTTACTATCTCAAACCAATCCTCATGTATCCCCGATTCATCAATCGTATCTAAAAGATTAGATGACATCAACTCATTAATAATTAAAGGGGCGGGAGGAATAATTAACAAAGTGTTTGACACCCGAGGCGTAGGTGTGCTGAACCATGAACTTGACGGGGAGCCGTCAGAAACTCTCCCCCAACTATTGTTTGCAAGCGCTACTTCATAATTATACACATCAGCAACATCCTCGTCAGGACCTGTTAATATTAGGGTTCCTGATGAAATGTTAGGAACAATATCTAGATGATGCCCTCCTTGATCCATATCACCATCTAACCAAAAAAGCAAAAACCCACCCTCTTCTACCGTCGTCTCCCATGGGAGGTTATCCACCACTGTGTATGAGCCGCCCTCTAAAGTTGAAAACGTATACCCACCTAAATTTACCTGGAAAGAATTCGGATTGTATATCTCAACCCAAGAATCTGCCTCAAAATTCTCATCCAGAAGATTATTGGTGTTCGAAATCAGGACTTCATTAATATATAACAGAGGCGTTGTAAGCTGTGTTACTGCGTTAGAATATTCTGGCGTGGGAACGTTAAAATAAATCCATTCCTCACAACCATCACACTCGCGCCCATAACTAATATCCGTCTGCTGTTGGGGAAACGTCAATGAATCTACAATCGTTATCCCATCAGGTTGGGTAAGATAAACCCCTTCCCCATCAGGCGAAAGCTTAAAAGTTGCGTGATTAGACCCTTGCTCTGCATCATTGTCAAGCCAAACGATCATATGCCCCCCTGGCAAAACCGTAGTATTACCAGCATCATCAACTGGGAACTGCCATTTCGTAAGACTATCTGCTCTGTCGCTTAAATAATACCCCGCCAGATTTAAAATGGAACCTTCATGATATATTTCTAGCCAATCATCATATTCGAAAAAATCATCAAAAAACGCCAGTTGATTAGATGCAAGCAGTTCGTTAATTTTAGTTTGAGCAAAAGTTGAGGAGTCAGTAGCTATCATGCTTAATATCAGCAAAATAAGGTTAAGAAAAAGAGGTTTAATACGCATGATATGCACTCTCAGGGTTTGGCAATAACATTGAACACATCTGTAAAACCAGCTTCGATAAGCTTTTGCTTATACTTTGCCCTCTCAGCCTCATTCTCGTAGGGGCCAGCAAAAACTTTATATAATCCATTAGGCAAAATTAATGTGAAAAGGTTAAAATCAAATGGAAGCAGATTTACATCCGGTTCATTACTGAAAACACCTATTTGTATTGACAAACTGCTTGACAACTCTACAACAGGTTGTTGCTGTGTTTCTTGTGGGTCAGGTTCATTAGGGATGATTAATTCTATAGGCTCCGCTACTTCTGCCACATCCTCTAAAACATCCTCTAAAACGATCTCAATCTCAGCTTCAGCTTCAACTTCAACCTGAGGCTCTATTTGAACATCAATATCGAGCTCTATCTCTGAAAGAATTGGTTCAGAAAAGTATCCGCTCTTATCACTAACTAACCAACCTTTTCCTAAATAATCAAGTGGATAATAAGCGAATTCGTTCAATGGAGAGTTTATCCCCGACTGAAAAGCCGAGCAATCTAGGTAAGAGCCCGAAGATGTTATCAATTCAGAAGAAAATATATCGTAACCGCCTAAAGAGGACTGCCTATTCGAGGCAAATATCAAAGTGGAGCTCCCGGCGTGAAAAAATGGATTTATTTCATCAGAAAGGGAATTTACCGATTCTGGAAGGCGGACCGGCAAATCGAGGGAGCCGTCATTTAAAATCTTAGCAGAGTAGATATCTAAACCTGTTTCGCCTTTCTTCCCGTATGAACTGAAATACATCAGGTCGGCTTCGGCATCGAAGGCTACCGGGCTTACCCACCCCTTCTTTTTATCATACTTCGTCCTGAGCTCTGTGGGGAGAAGTATCATCCTGTAGGGAGAATCATTTGCAGTAATTGATCTGAAGAAATCTTCTAATGATACCGTCACTGAGGAATGGCGAGTGAAGGAAATCAATGATGTTTGATTCTCCATAGCGGCTTCGCATTGGGCTAACCTTAATTTTAGTTCGGAAAGCCAAACAGACTTCCTCACCGCACTTTGCTCCGCCCTTTTAAAAACCTTTATCGCACGGAGATAATCTGACGAATGGTGATAGGCAAGCGCTAAGAAAAACAAACGTTCTCCGCCGAATGAACCTAAACCCTCTAAAGCTTTCAATCTTTCTATACCTTCCATTCTGAGGGCTGAATCGGCCGTACAGGTTACGGCGTAATAATATTGGTAATCAATATTTTCAGGTTCTACACTAAGCAAAGCTCCGTACTGCATATTCGCCTCCATCATGTTGCCTTCAAGGTAGAAAGCGGCGGCGGTGGCTGAAGTATGATTTGAGGTTTGGGCTGCAGTGTTAAAGGAAATGAAGCTCTGAGCAATAAATAAAATTACAGGGTATTTAATAAAGAGGTTCATATTATTCCTAAATGTAGTAAAGCATGGCTCTGCTTAGATACTAATAAGTAATTTTGCAACAATTATTAATTAACAATATGGCACACGGAACATTTCAAGTCCCTTTTCCGGTAAACGAACCGGTTCTATCATACGCTCCAGGCTCAGCAGAGCGTGAAGAACTTCAAGAGATGTACAATAAAATGTACAATCAAGACCCCATAGATGTACCTATGTATATCGGTGGTGAAATGGTTCGCACATCTGACAAACGACCTATGACTCCTCCACATGAGCATGGTAAAATCCTTGGCCACTCTAACTATGGGGATGCTTCTCACGTTGATGCGGCTATCACTGCAGCACTTTCAGCTCGCAAGAAATGGGCAGCGTTTTCTTTTGTTGATAGAGCAACGATATTTTTAAAAGCAGCTGACCTTATTGCAGGTAAGTACAGAGCCAAACTCAATGCAGCAACGATGCTTTCTCAG
>Ga0206679_10000472_pt1 | contig 33146 bp, 28 predicted proteins | sample M110012015metaG_FD_155464 | JGI IMG/M metagenome (GOLD analysis project Ga0206679, IMG submission 155464) | Ammonia-oxidizing marine archaeal communities from Monterey Bay, California, United States - M1 100m 12015 | ecosystem: Environmental > Aquatic > Marine > Intertidal zone | place: USA... | reverse complement strand
CCAGATGCGCTGGCCAGAATGGTAGAGGCCTATCAATTGCTGAAAATGGACGATTTGGCAGAGGAAGCCTTACTGGTACTCAATAGCAACTACCCTGAACATAAAGCCCTGGACGATCAGGGGAACTTTAAAAAGAACAAAGGCATTCGAGCCAAGGGTCGTGGCTGGCTGAATGTGGTGACTTTTGGGCTCTTAGGCTAACAACAGACCATGAAGCAGTTCGACCAGTCATTCTTGGAAGAACAACAAAAAGCCCAACGAGCAACACTGACGCCCTCGAAACAACTCGATGGAATAAAACAGCAGCGGCCAGGAAGCTGGGTATTACCTTCCGCGCGTTACGCTACAAGCTGAAAAAACTGGGTCTGGATTAGACTCACCTGTTGACTGGTTAAACGCTCGCACACCTGGACGAGAAGTCCTGCATTAATCCCACAGCTCCCGCTCTAACCTGATGCCAGATAGCATTATTAGTAACTGGACACTGTTATGCGCGGCCTTCGGTCTGGATATTCCACCTTCGAGATGATCACTGTTCTGGGGATTAGCCTGACGTTGATGGTATTCGTGATTCCGCCCGTTAACGCCATGCTCATTCGCAGTAAAACCACAGCTTCAATCAATCGACTGGTCGCCGCCGTCAACTTTACCCGTCACACAGCGGTGCAATACCACACGGTCGCGACATTATGCGCAACAAAGGCTAACGGAAAATGTGGCGCTTCCTGGGCAGGTGAACTTTCGGTGTTCCTGGACAGGAATCGAAACGCAAAGCATGAACCTGAAGAAAAACTCATCGCTCGTATATCAAATAATAATTCTGATAACTCAGTTACCTGGCGTGCATTCCAGAACAAACAATACCTACAGATGACGTCGATGGGATATACGAAATTTCAAAACGGGAATTTTGTCGTCTGCCCGTCCAACGCCAACCCGAAGTATGCACGCCAGATCGTGATCAATGTACAGGGCAGGGTCAGGCAGAACCGTTCGGTCGATAAGGCTGGATACCCCATCGACCGGAAAGGTCGGCAACTTAGATGTTAGAATTCAACTTCAAGGTTCGGGTCAAGTTCTTTTATCGCCATCGCCAATCTTGCATGCCCAAGCTCGAAGTACTCCATCTCTACTTTCATCCCAACGGACAGAAGTTCGAGTGATCCAGCCGAGGTTCCATATAACGAAATGTCCGTCATATTTTCGCCAAAAGCGGGGCCGACTTGATAGTCATAACCGCTGACCTGGATCGTTCTGGTCACATAGTTCAGATCAACAATAACGCCATTGTCAAACCTTTTAAAAGCCTGACCATCCAACCCTTGCAGCATTTCATCGAAGGTCTCTGCTAATACAACTAACGGCATTGTCAAGACAAGTAACATCAGTAACTTTTTCACCCTATTTCTCCTAATCTATAGTTTCCAGACGCTTCCATGACAACCGGCCTGTGTTTCCGCTTGTGGCCGTGTTAGTTGAAATAATATGCAGTTCCCGGCCAAACTGAGTCACTCGTTTATTATCGATGAACGTCGAGTCTGTGGGCGGCGCAGGGTCCTCAAGGATGATACCCGCAGCCGTCTGAATGCCGCCTATATCGTCGCTACCATCGAAGATACCGTCGTTGTTCAGGTCAAACACCGTTCGATTAAAGCAGATTGAACCACCGGTAGCCGGACAGAACGACAAGACTGCGCCACCCGCCAGCCCAACACAACTCCCGGCCTCCCTTGGGAAGATAGAGTTCACGAACCCGATGCCACCACGCAACTGTATGTTTCTTACAGCTCTCTCACCAGGAAGCTGGGCTGCAGAACCTGCCACAGCGCCTGCCGCTGGAGAATCAAGATCGTTATACCAACCTTTTTGAGAACCAGTGACAGTATAGTCAACATCATTATCCGAGAGGGTTCTTAACTTGCCCAACGCATCGTCAAAATTGGTATAACTTTGAGGCTGAAGTTCGGACTTCAATACAAGCGCTGATCCACCAGACGCAAGCCGATCCCAGATACCGTAAATAGACTGGATTTCTGCATCGGTAGAATCGCCATTTCGCAGATAAGCACCTGTACCAAAGATGACAATATAGCCTTCATCTTCCGTAGGGTGAACGATGACAATCGGTTGAGCGGTGATCGGCTGGTTTATCGCAGGGACTAATGGGTCTGGCTGGTACTGGGCCTGAAAAATCTTGGTCACACTCCAGTTATTGAAATCAGCGTCAGTGATGTCAAAACGGAAGAAGTTACCCTGCAGGTCACCGGCGTAAGCATAGTCGGCAGTTCCGTTGCCATCTGCATCAATAAGTCTGGGTTCACCCAGACCGTTTGGAACACCTGTTAGCGCACCGAACCCGGTATCCAATTTAACAAAGTCCTGCAGATCGCCAGCCTGACAGGCAGCGGGATAGCTGCCATTCGGGATAACATTATGGTTAACGTCAGGGTGACACCACGTGCCATCTAATCCACCTTCAAGAAACAAAACCAACAACTTGGCAATACCAGCGGTAGAGTTGTAACCATTACCCGCTACTGCGACCCAGATGTTTTCAAAGTCATCATCCAACATGTTACTCATCACGATGGTCGGCCCACTCAACGAGTAGCCAAAGTCTTTGACGGGCTGTGGCGGTGACAACCGATCCTGACGCTGGTCATCTACATTACCATCGCCGTCTGCGTCAGTAAGCAATGGGTTACCCGACCCGTCAGTCGGGTAAGTGTCATCTTCATCAGTGAACTCCCACAGCACGACCTCTTCTGACGTAAGATCACCAAATGCGGTTGGATCAGTAATGTCCAGCGCAAAGTAGGCTTTACCGCCACCTCCTTGACCACTGACTAGAATAGTTCGCCACTCTTTATCACCATCACCGTCGACATCTAAGTAGACATCGTTGACCGCTGGTGTCGAATCCACAAAGTACTTATGGGTATATTGGTAATCGAGCAGATTCGTAATACTATTACTGTAGGTGCCTGTAATCAGATTATTCGGTAAATAGCCGAGCACTTCATCACCGGTTTCAGCCTCGAACCCATGCAACATGCCATCATTAGCGGCAACATAAACCAACGATTTACGATCCTTATGAGCGAAACGGAACTGTGAGTAGAGATCACCGCTACCCTGAGGGAACGGCGCACTTCCTCTGCCTAACCTCGATGGAGGACCAATAAAGGTGGGCGCTGAGTGCACAATATCACCCAGGCGACCCGCGATGCCTGGACGTTCCCGGAAGTTACCAACAGGACGTTCGTTAGCATTGTCACCTCGCAGGTACGACACTCGCTGGCTTATCACAGTGTCTATCGGGTCGCCACCAGGTGCCACGCTAAAGGCTGCACTTTGAGCGGCGTTGAGGGCATCCGGCCTAAAGGGTATTCCATCTTGACCGTTATAGGTCAAAATCACGCGGTCGCTCGACGCTATTCCATCTAGTTGGGTGGCCGCCTCCCAGACAGGCTCCTCCGTTACGACGCCATCAGGGTCAATGCTCTGTGCGATCAGATCGCCAGTATTGTTCTTTGTGTTGTAATAAGAACGGAACACCAGCGTGTCCTGGAGAATTTCCTGTGAGTTAAATGAGACTGCCGATGCTGCGCCACTTCCCTGCTGGAACTCTGCAAAAGCTTTCTCCAAGGCCTCTGAAAGCTCTATGGGATTTGCCGCACTGAGATACTGACCACGTCCGTTAAGCGCAGCGTGCCGCATATCATCGATCTTACTCTCTGAATTGGTTGGATTGCCCCAGTTAAAGGTAGTGGTGTAGTTCGTTGGTACGTCTTCTTCTTCGACAAGACCGTTAACACCAAAACCCACCGTGAAGGTCTTCATGTGCTGGTGCATCAGGACATTAGAATTGTCCCTGAACGCATCTTCCGCAGCACCAGCGATATCCCTTGCCGAAGTCTGTACTTCTTCCTGAAGCCCTGGGTGTATATCCTCTTCGTAGTACTTCATCGCAACGTCGGCCAAGGTATCGGAGGCTCCGCCAGCGTATACGCCACCATCGAAATTTGTATCGTTATTGTTGTCAGAATTTCCGACAGAAGGGTTGCTCCCGTTCCACGCACCATCAGAAATCAACAGCGTAAAGTTTTGCTGGCAGTTACCGTTGGGCGCTGCTAAAACTGGGCACCCCGAATCTCCCGGGGACGAATTACTGCTTGATCCATAGATGTCTCCACTTTTGCAGGCAAAATGTCGACCCGCTCCCCTAAGCGCTCGCCTTAGTGGCGTACCACCACTAGAAAAAGTCTCGTAAATTGTATTGAGTAAGTCTGCCTTGGCGCCCGTTCTCTCAGAACTGTTCATGGTCTTGATTGGCTCACTGGGTCTAGTCGAGCGAAGGGTCGTGAAGCCCACCCGAAGGTTCTCGGACCCTGCTATTACCCTACCCAGGGCCAACTTAGCGGTAAACTCTCGAGTTCGTGAGTAGGTGAACCAGTTTGCAAAGTTCTGCAGTTCCTCCTGGAAGGAACAGGAATTATCCGAGGTGACACAGTCCGTTCTGGATTCCGATCTGGGGTAGCTATCTGACCCACCTTCTGACGCAGGCTTAATCTCAACCAGAAGCCCATCAGATAGGCAACTCGCTTCGTTAACCGCATCAATAGGCCAAGTTCGCACGCAATAACTAGCGTCAGAGCCCTTATAGGGAGAAGGTGTCGCGTCAAGGTCGGGGTTAACTTCTGAGGCATCCTTGTTTACCCAGACATAGTAGCGCGGCAGGTAAAGGTTAACGTTCGTGTAATAGCCGCTACTCCCGTACGCGGTATACTGCTGATTGTCGAGCAGGTTAGTCCAACTCCCACTGGGCGAAACCGGATTATGCAATGCGTGAGCAGGGTTTGAAGGAGGGTAACTAAGCCCACCCGGCGCCAACCCTACCCATGGCTCGTAGCGGGTGTTCGGATTGTAGTACACCTTGTTATATCGCGAATTTCGCAGACGCCAGTAACCCGTATTAGTTTGTGCTTCTTCGCTCGCCGCAAGGTAATTGTAATTATTACTCGTTGCCTTATTGAGAAAAAAAAGCGCTCTATTTCCACCAAAACGATACTTACCCGACTCATCTTCCGTCTGGATATCCCAGCTCATTGAGCCTGAATCATCGTGCACCACCAGCACATTCGCCTCGGTACCTAGCAACAGTTCGAGCGGAATCTCGGCAAGGTCAAAATCAACCTCGACTACACCGTCAGTCGAACCCGTTGGCGCAGAGCCTCCTTCATTAACGATGATCGTGACATAGTTGCCGTCGGCACATGTCTCCTCAGATGGGACCGACGAGTCACATACAGTAAAAAAGAAACCCTCCGCCCCGAAGAACGATGCACTCGGCCTAAACGTGAATGTGCCGTCACTATTAAATGCCTCCAAAACACCGCCCTGGTCGGTCGTTAAGCTAGTGACGGAAAAGTACAAAGTATCCGGCGTTCGAGTGCAGCTTGGGTCACTTGGATCGCAGGCCAACCCGTCAATCACCGTGTTATCAATACGATCCACAACGCTGCCGAGTCCGTTACCGCCAGAAACGACAAGACCGTCACCCTGATCCATGGTGTATACGATTTCCGTAGACACTCTAGGTAAATCGTTAACTGGCGTCACCAAAACTGTCACCGTTGCGCAGCTGTCATCCTCTGGTGAATGGGCTGCATCTCGGATGCAATAGGTAAAAGAGTCCTCACCATTAAAATTTAGCCCGGGCCGGTATATGATGGAATTTTCTCCAACCGTAAATCCGGTTAACGTCGAGTCCGGTGTCTGCCCTCCCAGGCATTCATCGCTCGAGCAACTGACCTCCCCGTTCATCTCAATGGAAAAATCTCCAGTATTGGCAATATCGACCAACCGAGAAGTGCTTCGCCATGCACGCGATATACCTTCGGAATCCACGATTTGCTGACCTACTCTAATCACATAGGCAGGCTCGTCACCCAGCTGATCGTTAGACAAAACGTTGAAGGTGATGGGGTTACTATCTTCTTCCATCACCAGCCCTGCAAAAACACTGTAATGATCGTCAAATGCCTCAGGTTGTGCTGCATCAACAATCGGTATCGTAATGGTAATCGTAACCGTGGCATCCCCCGTGTTACCACCCGCATCAATCGCTTGAAAGGTGAAGGCATCCGTCAGGTTGGCCGTGCCATCGTGGGTGTAGCTAAAAGTGCCGTCCGCCACCAATACCAGGGTGCCATTACTGGGTCCTGACACCGGCGTCGTGTTGACACTGTGAGTGTCACCCGAGTCAGCGTCGATTAAGCCCTGCAACAGGTTAGCCCCTGTATCAAGATCGCTCTGGGTCACTGATTCGCCCTGATTCACCGTAACGCTATTGGCTTGCGGCGCCGGGTCGTTATCGTTCACTTCTGTGACCGTAATGATCACCATGGCGCTACCGGTATTACCGGTCGAATCGATCGCCTCAAAACGAAAGCTGTCACTGAAGTTCTCGGAACCGTCGTGAACATAGCTAAATGTGCCGTCGGCCGACAGTGACAAGGTGCCGTTACTGGGACCTACCAATGGCGTTGTATTCACAGTATGCGTATCAGCCACGTCTGCGTCCGTTAGACCCTGCAAGAGATTAGACCCTGTATCCAAATCGGTCTGATCTGCTGATTGCCCCTCTGCGACGGTCAAACTATTCGCCTGCGGCACCGGGTCATGATCATTTTCCTCAATGACGGTTATCGAGACCGATGCGCTACCCTGGTTACCACCTGAATCAATGACCTCAAACGTGAAGCTGTCACTAAAGTTTTCAGAACCATCATGGGTGTAGGAAAACGTGCCGTTGGCCGATAGTGCCAGAGAGCCATAGCTTGGACCTGACACCGCTGTGGTATTTACCGTGTGGGTATCACCTGCATCATTGTCGGTTAAACCCTGCAACAGGTTGTTGCCTGTATCCAGGTTACTTTCGGTCACCGATTGCCCCTTAACCACGGTCACACTATTGGCTTGTGGCACAGGGGCGTTATCGTTCAAACCATTGATAACCAGAGAGACGCTTTGGCTTGCAGACGTATTACCACCGACGTCGGCCACCTGCACATCAAAAAGATAAACCGCCTTAACATCTGCGTCGGGATCATCCACCAACGTGACTTGCCCTGTCGAGGCGTCTATTGAAAACGAAGCGGCATCAGCGCCCCCGGCAAAACTGTAAATTAGCGATTCTGTATCGTACAACCCAGCGGTAGTATTAGCAGTCGTGGTATAGATAACTTGACCCGCGCCGCTGTTTTCATCAATCGCTGGCGCCGTAGGACCCGATGTTACGGTGAGATTGGTCGCGCCCACGGTCACCGTCAGAATCCCACAGGAATCATCATTGATACCAGGGCTAAAGCAACCGGCATTATTGTTGTCTTGGTTCCTGGTAAAGTTGCTTCTGTTGCCATCTTTGATTTTATAACGGATGGATCCACTACCCTGCGCCCCGGGCGTTAGCGAAATACTCATTGCATTGAAATAACTAGGCCTAGGCTGCCCGTTATTTCTGAGCAAGAACTCATCATCACAGCGCGCCTCGTTAACCAAAGAGGCACCTGACATCGGGCCATTGCTGGTAATCTTAAAGGAGTGATTTCTATCCTGGGTGGCCAAAGGTGCTGGATGACCGTTCCGGTTATCGTTGTCTTGATGACAAAAAATGAAACTGGTCTCACCTAACGGCACCGTAATCTGATCATCAACCGCTAGGACATGGGTACCCTGAGAATTCCGGTGCGCTAACGCGAAGGAGCAACAAAGTTGGACCGTGCAAAAAACACTTAACGCGAATAATCGTGACGCCCATTGATGTCTTCCAAAGCTAAAATAGATGTTCATAGGTTTTCTCGATTTATCAATTTTACGAGCCTCTCCGTTCTAGCGAACGAACACCAAAAATAATATACAGGCTAGATATAGTTTGTAGGCGAACCATTAACTCAATGGTCGAACTAACTGAACGAAAGGTTCTAATTCGCTCTTTTAACGACCTAAAATTGCTTTCCGTAGGTTCCTTGAATCATGACTTGCGCATCTGCAGTGGCGCCATATCCCCGAGCAGTAACTCGAAAAACCTCAGTTCGACCAGCCCCTATATCCTCGCCAATATTATCAAGATTCAGTGCATCCGCATCTGCAATGATTGTTTGTACATGCTCGACGATATATTTTGGCTGGTTGTCTCTTGTAATTTGAGTTTCACTTGTCCGAAAGCCACCGCTCTCCCAATCACCCAAGCCTTTCCAGTTTGGGAGGTCTCCTGGCGCTGCCTCAAAGTAATAACCGTTCGCCTCATTCTCCCCTAGATCTTCTAGGGGATCGCCAAAATCAGTCAGGTTGTTAAGATTCTCCAGAAGATCTTCTCCGTCTCGCAGCGCCACTTCCGCAGCCTGAAAAGCGAGACTCCCATCATTGGCGTTGCGCGCCATTCGTTGCTGCAGTGACGTCGTCTGAATCGATGAAACTCCTAACATTGTCAGTAACAGCAACATGACCAGGCTCATGAACAAGACAATACCCTCTTGTTTTTGTTTGTTGTTCCCTGTCTGCTTGTTTCGCTTCATCATCATTAGCTTCTGTTTCTGAGCATAAAAGTTTGGGTGAAAGCTCGACGTATCAAACCGTCTATCTCTAATTCACCTTCACCTTCATAGCAGTTTTGGATAGTACAGCCGTGTGTTGTGGCGCTGGAACCGCCAACATCATCAATAGAGTTGGCGATCACTGTGACCCGAATGGTCACGACATTTTTCAGGCTTACATCGTTGATTGAGCTCACGTATTGGTTTGGAGTTAGGTCATCGTCGGTCGATACACCATAAAGAATTTGCAGATTTTCGATCCCCTCAACAAGCTCATAGGGCTCATTTGTGCCGGATTTTCGCCACAACGAGAGCGGCGCATCGCCACTATTGTTTTCCCCTTCACCGGAAGCAATAAAGTAAGTGTTCGTCTCAATGGCACTAACATAAGCGTCTGTACCAAAGCTATTTTTGATCGCCAACTCCGGAAAACTATTATCCCAAGGTTCCCCCGCATCAACATCGTGCTTAATAACGATCTCAACCGTTCCGCCCTGGTCATCGTCCTCTAAGTCAGCAGTCACCTGAAATATCGTCGCTTTCTCGCAATCGTGAATCATGGCGAGGTCACCTTCTTCGATCCTCAACTCGAAGTCATCGGAAGGCGTCGCGACCACCAAGATATCATCGTCGCCTATCAGCTCCTGCTTCAGACGAGCTTCAACGTCTTGTTGCGAAAGGCTCCTGATCGTTATGACATCGGTGCCACTCACAATGTCGTCTGTATTGATGCCAATGCTGTCCAGACCCGGACTCCAGGCTCGATCTACGACAGAAGCGTTATATCCCTCGAGCCCGCTTCTTAGGTCAAACTCGTAGGGTATGTCATCGCCATCTGCAGCAGTCCAATACAACTGTTCGTTACTTGAGAAACACCCGAAGTATCCTGCCTTGTAGATATCACGACCAATAAAGTCGAGCGAAAACCGGGCAGATTCTTGCATCCGAGACTGGCCCATCATGACGCCATAAGTGTCTGAATTGGCACTGAATAACTGCACAATCCCAGCAGTAATAACTGACCCGACGGTCAACGAGATCATCAGCTCGACGAGGGACAAACCTTTCTGCAGCGAACGATACATCAGTTGATCCTTGCCCGAAGCGTGACCGAGCTATAGGTCGGATCTCCTGAAGAAATCTCGGTCCAGCGGACAATGACACAGGTTTCTCCGTCCTCAACGCTGCAATTCGTTTCGTCTCCGACATCCGCTATTTCACCTTGTCCTCCATACAGTTGCGAACCTGTCACATTCAAGGTGTCGCAAATTTCAAAAGGATCATTATTGTCGGCCAGATGATTGATCGAGCAGCGCCACCATGCAATGTCGAAGTCTTTCATCTGGGCCGGGGTACAGCTCTCATCAACACAGTTGATCGCGGACGGCGGAAGATCCCTAAAATCAAACCCAGCATAATTTACAAGCGGGTTTGCCCGCATCCGATCAAGCATGTCACTACCCAGCATGAGTGCTTCTGAACGAAACAATGAGCTCCTATTTTGTTGCAGGCTTAGCACCTGTAACCCTGCGACACCAAGGATACCGACGGACATAATGACCACCGACACAAGCACCTCGACCAGGGAGAAGCCTTTTTGTCTTTGTCGGGAAAGTAAACGCGTTTTCATATCAGCAATCCGGCTGCACTGAAGGGACGGGATCACCAAGTTCCGCTTCTTTCCAGACCTTGGACCTGCCGATCAGCGCCAGCTTGATCCGGCGACCGACCTGCCCATCCAGACATAGATCAAGGTATCTAACCTGGTTGCTTGTTCCACTCAGCCCTCCCCGGCCATTGAATTGAATCGAGGTACGCGGTGAATCCCAGTCGCCGCTGTTTGGGGCGTCATCTACGCCGGCAAGTGTTGCCGTTCCCTGTAAAGCTGGAAAGCTCCTGACGACAGTATTGCAGTTTCCCGGGGTACCAATGACGATGCAGTATCCTTCACCGAACTCATTCCCGACGGCGCCAACAGCGGCCTGCAGGCTGACAATGTTGCCAATTCTGCTTGCTTCGGACCTGGCCAGGTTTATGGCCATCGTTAAATCATTAGCTTGAGTTGCCAGCCGGTTTCTTTGTAGCATCCCCTGAAAGCTGGGCACAGCAATAGACATGCCGATACCGATAATCACGATAACGAACAGCATCTCTACCATAGTGAAACCGTCGAAACGCCTCATACAACTCCCATCAACTGACACCCGTAATAGATCAGCTCTCAAGGGATTCTATAGAACTGTTATGAATTAGGATTCGGGCCCCGATAAGCGGGAACAATCGGGCGACAGGTGGTCAGGCCCCTAATTGATCGTTTCCGTCCCGTCTGCTTGAAACGTATAACACCTACCACCGCAGACCCCACTCGGGTAAGGGGTAGCCTTGATGCTATAAGTTTGTCCGGGGCTATTAGCCGTCACCACCAGGGAGTATTGCCTGCTTGCCTCAGTACCGCTGGCAGGCGACCAGAGCTTGCATCCCGCCCCACCGCCGACGTAGGTGAATCCATTCCCGTAGAAACGCTCAAGCGCCATTCCACAGGCTTTCACGTCTGCCTGAGCCTGCGCATGATAGGTATCTTGTATGTAACCCTGGTAACTAGGATAGGCAATGGCACTAATCACCCCAATAATTGCCAGTGCAATCATCAATTCAACCAGGGAAAACCCTTTCATCTTCATTACTCACCTCGACGCTATTATGTTGGCATTATGCGTACTCAGATTCACTCCTGCAATTACATCCGCAGGATCTCATCAGAGATCTGCTCAACCTGCTGAATCTGAACACTGAATAACAGGTCCTGACCAGCCAGTGGATGGTTAAAGTCCACCTCAACCAACTCATCGAACAACCGGTTGACTACCCCAGGACGTTCACCACCTTCACCATCTGAGAAAGAAACCACCAAACCTTCTACCAGTTCCTCTGACACTGTAAAAAGTGTCCTCTTCATCATATGGACGTTTTCTTCGTTAGGTAGGCCAAACCCCTGTTCCGCGGCAATCGGCAGTTCCGCGGAATCGCCGACCTTCATGCCATAGATGGCAGACTCAAACCCCGGCAGCAGACTGCCATCACCCACTTCAAAGGTCGCTGGTTCATCGCCGGTAGAATCAATAACATCGCCTGCGGAAAGCGCGAGCTTGAAGATCAAGGTTACCCTGGTTCCAGGCCCAATCGGGACATTATTCATTGGTATGCCCCCGTTTGCCTTGCCTGAACATATCAATAATCAACAATCCTGCCCCTATACTGATGGCCGTATCTGCAATATTAAAGGCTGGAAAGTAATAGGTCTCGTAATGAAGCACCAGAAAATCGACCACATAACCCTGAAGTGCCCTGTCGACCAGATTACCCAGCGCACCGCCCAGAATAAACGCCAATGCATAAGCCAGCAGCGGCTGCTCCCTGTAAATACGATATAACCATCCGCCAATAAACAGGCTTACCCCCAGAGAGACAACCACCAGGAAAACTCTTTGCCAGCCACCCGCGTCAGCCAGGAAACTGAACGCTGCGCCGGTGTTGTGTAAAACCGTGAGTTTAAAAACCGGCAGAAGCTCAATCGACTGGCAATAACCAGGGACACACAACGGCAGGAGATCAGACATGTAGTTTTTAGTCACCTGATCCACAACCAGCAACACTGCACTAATGGCAAAGTAGTACCACACTGTCATGCGCCTCCGAAGAAGATCTTAGCGTCTTCAATATCGTTCATAATGGCTGCTTTTAAAGCTTCTATCCCTGAGAATTTCTTTTCGTCCCGGATCTTCTGCCGGAAGACTACCTTTGCCGTCTTACCATAGATATCATCAGAAAAATCGAACAGGTGCACCTCCAGAATAGGTTTTAGGGTGTGGTCATCAATGGTCGGGCGAACGCCCACATTCGCGACCCCCGGGAAGGCCTGGCCATCAAACAACATTTCAACCGCAAAAACCCCGGTGATCGGTGCAACATAGCGGTTTAGCTGAATATTCGCGGTAGGAACCCCCAGCGTTCTTCCTATCTGGCGTCCATAAATGACTTTGCCGGAAATAGAATAAGCATAACCGAGCAGGCTCTCCGCCAGCTCAAAATCGCCCTCGGCAAGGCACTCCCTGATGCGGGTACTGCTGACGCGTTCATTGTCATGAGAGATCGTATACATATTGATCACGTCAAAATGATGGGCCTTTCCAACATCCTGCAGATATTTAAAGTCGCCACTTCGATCGAACCCAAAATGAAAGTCGTCACCCACAAAGAGCGCTGAAATATCCATTTCCTCAACCAGTATCCTGACGAACTCCACTGCGGTCATGGTCCTGGCTTTCTCATCAAACTTAACGCAATAAACGTAGTCAATTCCCTGATCAGAGAGCAGGTCGACCTTCTCCCGAAACCGGGTCAGCCGCGCCGGTGCATCGTATAAATCAAAAAACTCTTTTGGCTGGGGCTCAAAACAAATCAACATGGCAGGTACATTCAGTTTGTCTGCCCTGGCCCTGACTTCTTTTAATATCGACTGGTGCCCTTTGTGAACGCCATCGAAGTTACCTATCGTGACAATCGCGCCGCGATGTTTTTCCCTGACGTTGAGTAGTCCTCGAATAACTTCCATTAGCGAACCAACTGTTGGTACCTGAATCCAGTACAGAGCAGTACAGCCGCATAACTTACAGCACCAGCGAAGCAGATTAAAACGATAGTGACCATTCTCGAGACAAAACCTTCGCTGATCCAGTAGGCCATGTCTGGAAGAATGAGGTAGAGCACCAGTAGCATGGCAAGGCTGGAGATCGACACCTGCAAAAGAAATGACTTCCATCCTGCAGAAAAGCGAAGCACATCGGCCCTGAGAAGCCCGAACAGCAGCAAACCAGCATTAAGAAAGGCGGAAATACTTGTCGCCATGGCAAGACCAATATGCTTGAACTGCCAGACCAGGGCAAAGTTCAGCACTATGTTAGCCATCAGGGCGAATATCCCATACCTGACCGGTGTGCGTGTGTCTTGCCTTGCGAAATATCCGGGCGCCAGCACCTTCACCATCATGTGTCCGAGAAGCCCAACCCCATAGGCAGCAAGGCTGTAACTTGACATAGCAACATCACGAACCGTCAGTTCTCCGTGGTAGAACAGAGCTGCAATCAGCGGCTCTGCCAGATAGACGAGCGCCACTGTCGCCGGGACTCCAAAGAGCAGCACCAGCCTGAGCGCCCAATTCAGTGTGCCGGAAAAGGCTTCACCTGATTGGTTGGTATGTTCACGGGACAGGCTCGGCAGGATCACCGTCGCAACGGTGATGCCGAATAACGCCAGTGGCAACTCCAATAAGCGGTCCGAGTAGTAAAGCCATGACAGACTGCCCGTTTCGAGAAAAGATGCCAGCAATGTATCCACCAGCAAATTGATCTGGCTAACAGATGCCCCAAACACAGCCGGCAGCATCAGCCAACCAATTCTTTTTACACCAGGGTCTTTAAAATCAACTGATGGTAACGGCAGCAGGTTCTCTCTGGCCAGGAAGGGGAGCTGGAAGGTGAGTTGCGCAACACCCGCAACTAAAACACCCCATGCCAGCGCCATCACGGGAACGTCAAGGTAAGGTCTTAAAAGAACAGCACTGGCAATCAGGGAAATATTTAGCAGAACCGGGGTAAATGACGGTACAGCAAACTTGTCGTAGGTGTTCAGCACGGCACCTGACAGCGCGGTCATCGAAATCAAGAACAGATAGGGGAACGTGAGGCGCAACATATCAACCGCCAGGTCAAACTTGCCCGTGTCTCCGTGGTAGACAAAGCCGGGGGCAAACAGGCCAATAACTACCGCCGCACCAAGAACCCCGGCAAGCGTCAGAAGCGCAAGGATTGCGCCCAGGGAACCCGCTGACTTACCTATCAAGGCTCTGACTTCTTCGCGGGTTCGGTTTTCCTTATAGTCGGTCAATACAGGGACAAAGGCCTGGGCAAACGCGCCCTCGGCAAACAGCCGACGGAAAAAATTGGGTATCCTGAACGCCAGGAAGAACGCATCAGCACCTGCCGCTGCACCAAAGAAATAAGCAATGACCATGTCCCTCGCCAATCCGAAGATCCTCGAGAGCATTGTCATCAGGGAAACGACGAAGCTGGACCGGAGCAGCTTGCCTGACAATGAGTTGTTGGGTTGTTCCATTGTTAATTTACTGCCTTTGAGGCTAGATCATCTCACAGCACCGTACAAAACGGCGTGGAAAACTGATTGACAATTCTGAGGTAAATCGCCATAGTCCGCGCCTACTTTTTTCCAGACCAGGTAACTACCTAGTGGCAAACTCAGCTCAATCCAAGAAACGAGCACGACAAAATGAATCGCGTCGTAGACATAACACGAGTCAGCGATCTACATTCCGAACAGCAATCAAGAAAACCCTTGCTGCCGTCGACGCCGGAGACTATGAATCTGCAAATGCGGCCTACATTAGCGCCGTACCAGTGATCGACCGAGCTGTTACACATGGAATTATCCAAAAAAACAAAGCCGCTCGTCATAAATCTCGCCTGAACGCCCGGGTGAAAGCGCTTAAAGCGTAGCTCGCCTAGCTCAATACCAGGTTGTCACGGTGGATGAGCTCCTCTTCCACCACAAAACCCAACACGGATTCTATACGGTCGCTGGATATTCCGCAGATTTTCTGCACATCAGCGCCGCCGTAGTTGACCATGCCGCGGGCAACTTCATGACCGCCGGCTGATACGCAGCTGACCATTTCACCCCTCGTATAGTCGCCGCGCGTTTCTGTTACACCCACAGCCAGCAATGACCGACCGTCGGCGGTTAGGGCTTCACAGGCCTTCTTGTCCAGCAGCAGCGTGCCCCTGACAGGCAATGTCGCCAGCCACTGTTTACGGGCGACCATGGATTCATCGGCGGCAGTCAATAAAGTGCCCACTTTTTCAGACCGGGAGATTCGCGAGATGACACCCGGCTCGCGCCCAGAGACGATAATAGTGTTGGCGCCGCTCCTTGCCGCAATCCTTGCCGCCTGAATCTTGGTGATCATGCCTCCACGACCAAGGGCCGATCCTTCACCTGCCATATCATCCAACGCTCTGTCAGCCGCTGGCATCGTCGTGACCAGTTCTGCGCCAGGGTCCTGCTCCGGATCAGCGGTCATCAGTCCCGGCTGATCTGTTAACAGCAGCAATGTTTCTGCGCCAATAAGATTGGCAACAAGTGCCGCCAGCGTATCGTTATCCCCAAATTTTATTTCATCGGTGACAACCGTGTCGTTCTCGTTAACGACGGGCACTACGCCCAGGTCCAGCAACTGCCAAAAAGTGCTCCGGGCATTCAGGTATCTTTGGCGTGACCGCAAATCATCATGCGTCAACAGTATTTGTGCCGTATGAAGATGATGGTTCTGGAATGCTGACTCATACATTTCAATCAGGCCCATCTGGCCGACGGCCGCTGCGGCCTGCAACATGTGTATCGAATGCGGGCGCTCGGACAACCCAAGCCGCTTCATACCCTCGGCGACTGCGCCCGAGGACACCAAAACGATACGCGCGCCTTCATTTTTTAAGGCCGCAATATCATCGACCCACCCCTGTACCAGCGTTCGTTCGATACCAGCCCCGTGATTAGTGAGCAGAGAACTACCTACTTTGATTACCCAGGTTTTATCAGGTGTTGACTCGGTTTTCATGGCTCGTAATGCACCGACACATCATGGTCATCGTCTTCGTCGGTTTCATCAACAGCGCTGTAGCGTTTTTGCCAGCGCTCCTGGCGTTTGCGCAACGAGTACTCATGAGTTTCCCGAAGAATCCGCTCGTCATCCACCGTTTGTTCCAACTGTGTCAGGAACTCGGCGATAGCGCCCATAAGAACATCTGTACCTTCGTTGGCCACCGCCGAAATCATAAAGTACCTGTCTGCCCCAAGTTGTTTCGCAAGCCCAGCAAGCCCCTGCCTGGAGTCGCTGTCCAGCAGATCGACCTTGGTGAACACCAACCATCTGGTTTTGTCAGCAATCCCTTCACTATAACGTGCCAACTCATCTTCAATAGTACGGCAATTAGTCACCGGGTCGCTACCGTCCATTGGTGCTACATCAATAAGGTGCAATAACAACCGTGTCCGAGAAAGGTGTTTAAGGAACTGTACACCCAGCCCAGCGCCCCCGGCTGCTCCCTCTATCAAACCAGGAATATCAGCGATGACGAAGCTTTGATCATGGCTCAGCCGCACGACTCCAAGGTTAGGTACGAGTGTCGTGAACGGATAATCTGCGATTTTTGGGCTGGCGGCCGAAACAACACTGATTAGCGTCGATTTTCCAGCGTTCGGGAGTCCTAGAAGGCCCACATCAGCGATAAGTTTTAGTTCGAGCCTGAGCTGCCGGACTTCACCCGGTTCCCCCGGTGTGGTTTGCCGCGGTGCGCGGTTCGTACTCGACTTAAATCGCACGTTGCCAAGTCCATGTCGACCACCCTCCGCCAAAAGTAGCGTTTCCCCCTGATCATTGATGTCACCCAAATACTCATCGGTTTCTTCATCAAACAGACTGGTGCCACAGGGAACACGAACGTACAAATCTTCCCCTTTCGGGCCGGTTCGATCGTTTCCTTTACCACCCCCGCCTTTCTGCGCTCGATAGTTAGGCTGAAACCGGAAATCTACAAGAGTGTTCAGCGCAGCATCACCTACAAGGTATACGCTTCCGCCCCTGCCTCCATCACCGCCATCGGGGCCACCACGTTCTATATATTTCTCACGACGAAAAGACAGGCAGCCGTTACCGCCCTTGCCTGCTTCAATCTTGATACTTGCTTCATCGACAAAATTCATAATGGCTCACTATCGCCAGAAAATGGTGCAAAAAAAAGCCCTGTCACTGACAGGGCCTTTATACACCTTCTTTAAGGCTTATACCCCAGCAACGGCGGCCGGTGCGACGACATTCACGTATTTGCGCTGCTTCGGCCCTTTAACGCTGAATTCAACCACTCCGGCTGCCTTGGCAAACAAAGTATGATCACGACCGCAGCCGACGTTTTTCCCGGGGTGAAACTTTGTGCCGCGTTGCCTGACAATAATATTGCCTGCAATCACTTCCTGACCGCCATAGATCTTAACGCCCAATCGTTTCGATTCAGAATCGCGCCCATTTCGAGTACTACCACCCGCTTTTTTATGCGCCATTTCTAGTTACCTCCACTAATTTCTTTGATCTTCACTTCAGTGAAGTACTGACGATGCCCAGCCTGCCTTCGATAGTGCTTTCGGCGACGCATCTTGATGATCGTGATCTTGTCTCCGCGACCATGGCTGACTACTTCTGCAGTGACCGCACCACCATCCACAAAGGGTGTGCCGATCTGGATGTTTTCACCCTCGCCAATCATCATGACTTTATCAAAGTTGACTGTTTCGCCTTCGGAGGCGTCTAGTTTTTCAAGCCGCAAAAACTCACCAGGTTCAACCCGATGTTGTTTGCCGCCACTTTCTATTACAGCGTACATGCTAAGAATCTCATTCAGTTGTCCGCAAATAGCGGTATGTTGGGTCGTGACTGGAATCCGGCCACTTTCAGGACGCGCAATTCTATTCGATGACCTTGCCAGGAGCAAGCAACATTTGGCGATTTCACCTTGACACCCGAATTGCCCCCCCCTAGGATTCGAATCCTCTCAAATGGCCCGCGAAGTCCGCGATTTACATGACCTATCCTTTCCTATCAGTCGTCAAAGAGGATTTCCAATCGGTTGACGACCTTATTCGGGCGAATCTGAACTCAGAAGTGCCGATGGTCGAGGAAATCGCCGCCTACTTGATAGAGGCAGGTGGAAAACGCCTTCGGCCTCTTCTCGTGCTGCTTTGCGCCAAAGCCTGTGGATACCAGGGACGCGATCACGTAAAACTGGCAACGGTCATCGAATTCCTGCACACCGCGATGTTATTGCATGATGATGTCGTTGATGAATCGGACCTGCGACGTGGCCGGAAAACGGTAAATGCCGCCTGGGGCAACGCTCCCAGCGTACTGGTAGGGGATTTCCTGCACTCAAGAGCATTCGAAATAATGGTAGACATTGGGAATATCCGGGTAATGGAAATTCTCTCAAGGGCTACAAACGTCATCGCCGAGGGTGAAGTTCAGCAACTTAGCTTTATCCGTAATCCCGCGACCACTGAAGTCGAGTATATGGAGATTATCTCCCGGAAGACCGCCATGTTATTCCAGGCAGCCGCGCATGCCGGTGCCGTATTAGCGGGCGCCAATGAAAAAACAGAACACGCCCTGCGGGACTACGGCCTGCACCTTGGGATCGCCTTTCAAATGGTTGATGATCAATTAGACTACCTGGGCACACCAGAAGAACTGGGCAAAAATATCGGCGATGACCTCGCTGAAGGCAAAGTGACACTACCGTTGATCGTTGCTATGAGAAACGGACAACCCGACCAAAAGGCATTTGTTGAAGATGCGATCAGGAACGGTGGTGTTGAAAACCTTCCTGAGATGATTCAGCTGGTGAAGGCAACAGACGCATTGAAATACACCTCTGAGCAGGCAAACACTGAACGCTGTGAGGCTATGGCGTGTCTCAATAATGTCGCTGATTCTGAATTTAAAGATTCCATGAGCACATTGGTCAACTTTGTTGTTGACCGGCATCATTAGCAATTAAAGAACCTTAAGAATCCATCAGATACGCCCTGACCGCCATCATTGGCCGAATCGGCGCGCTTTTGGCGTCTATGCAGGTACCCAATAGTCTCTGCATGGTCGCCAGAATGCAGTAACCATGTGGTCATGCTATGTGCCTGCAGGGTTCTCGCTGTAGGGTTCTCGCTGTCGGCTATAAGTTAGGTCACATTCCGTTACATTAGTGCACATTGGTATCAATCCCCGTTTACAAGCCCCCCTACAATCTCCTCCCATAAACCCAATATGTAAAAGGCTGAACAACATGTACAAGACTATCCTCTGGGGTGGGCCAGTGTTGCTGGCCGAGGCCTGGTTCACTTCTAGTGGCCATTGACAGCAAGATAAGAACAGAGGTATTCAATGCCTTTACCATCACTTCCAAGCCCAGCCAAGCTAACAAACCTCTTGATCGCGACACCCGGGATTAACTGCAAACAAGCCCATTTCATTGAGATGTAAAAAAAATGCATACAAAAGTGATGCCGTTGTGATCTAAAAGGCCTATCTTTGTAGCGTCGATAGATGCCTATACTACGCCTAAGTTACAGTGTCTCGGGCACCGCTGGCACTCAACCAAAAACACGCGTATCTTCTACCTACCAAAGATCAGGGGAAAACTACATGCACCAAGCACCCACTCTACTGCTTGTGGTGGCCACACTATTTGTCGCCGCTTGCTCAGAAGCACCAGAAGCACCAACGCTTGCAGAAACGGCCAAAGAAACCCAAACGTCATCAGCTATCGGGCAGATTGATGATGCTCGCATCAACAATGCAGACTCCGAACCGGGCAATTGGTTGGCTTACGGACGCACCTATGAAGAGCAACGCTTCTCTCCCCTTGAGCAGATTAACAAAGACACCGTAAAAGACCTTGGCCTGGCCTGGCACAAGGATATGGGCACGAACCGAGCACTCGAATCAACGCCGATCGTGGTCGACGGCGTCATGTTTTTCACCAGCACCTGGAGCCGGGTGTATGCCATCGACGCCGTCACGGGCGAAGAAAAATGGCAGTTTGATCCCGAGGTTCCGCGCGAATGGGGGCGTCGCGCCTGCTGCGATGTTGTGAATCGCGGCGTCGCGGTATACAAAGGACACGTTTTTTTCGGCAGTCTCGACGGCCGTCTTTTCTCGCTAGACGCAGAAACCGGCAAACAAGTCTGGAGCGTTGACACCATCATCGACCGTGACCGCTTCTATACCGTCACAGGCGCACCAAGGGTAGCCAACGACAAGATCTTCATCGGCAACGGTGGCGCCGAATTTGGTGTGCGAGGCTACGTCACTGCCTACGACACGAAGACCGGTGATCAGGTTTGGCGGTTTTACACCGTTCCGGGCGATCCTGCTGAACCTTTTGAAAACAAAGCCATGGAGGATGCAGCGAAAAGCTGGAAAGGAACCAACTACTGGGAATATGGCGGTGGTGGAACAGTATGGAACTCTATTGTCTATGACCCTGACTTCAATGCCGTCTACCTCGGCGTTGGTAATGGTTCCCCCTGGTCCAGAGAACTGCGTTCTCCCGGCGGCGGCGATAACCTGTATCTCTCCTCTATCGTGGCGCTTGATGCAGACACCGGCGAGTACCGCTGGCACTACCAAACCACACCAGGAGACAACTGGGATTACACTGCGGTTCAAGACATAGCCCTTGCCGATATGACCATTGATGGTGAAGACCGCAAGGTACTATTGCAGGCACCTAAGAACGGCTTCTTCTACGTTATTGATCGCACTGACGGCAAACTGCTACGCGCTAATCCTTTCGCGGCTATTACCTGGGCGACCCATGTCGATCTGGACACCGGTCGACCCGTCGAGAGTGACATGGGCGACTACAGCGATAAGGCAAAATGGGTGCTGCCTGGCCCGCTCGGTGCTCACAATTGGCAAGCCATGTCCATTGATGCAGAAGCTGGCATCGCGTACCTGCCTGTACAGGAAAACCCACTCATCTACGCGATGTCCGATGAGTACTACGAGACCGGCCTCTACAAGCGTCATCCAGGCCGCATGAATATCGGTCTCGAATTCGGTCGAATCGCACAGCTCTTCGTTGACAACATTGGTTCTCAACCGAAGGTTCGCGGCTATCTCAAGGCGTTCAACTTTTTAACAGGTGAAGAAAAATGGGCCGTGGAGTTTCCCCATTACTGGAACGGCGGTGTGCTGGGAACCAAAGGTGGTCTTGTATTCCAGGGTAACGCGCTGGGGATGTTCGCAGCGTATGACCAGGACAACGGGGAAGTGCTTTGGGAGTTTAATACCTACGTTTCCATACTTGCCCCACCGATCAGTTATCAGATCGATGGTGTTCAATACGTTTCGATCCTGACCGGTACTGGCGGCGGCGATCTCTTCTCCGGGGCGCCCATAGATCCGGTACCGAAACCGGCATCCCTTACCCACAGCAATACCGGCCGCATGCTGGTATTCAAACTAGGCGGCACAAGCGCTCTACCCTCGCCTACGGTCAGGGACATGACGATACCGGCACAACAGCTTGCTGATGTAGATGATGAGACCATTGCCCGGGGAGAGGTTTTGTACCATGACTTCTGCGCGCTTTGTCACGGCCTTATCGCTCGCTCAGGCGGCGCCATCGCCGATTTGCGGATGATGGGTCAAGGATCACACGATAACTTTGACGGCATTGTACTAGGAGGTCTGCTGGCCGGTTCAGGAATGGCTTCGTTTGCAGATTCTCTAACGCCTACTGATACGGTGTTGGTACACGATTACATAAAGGCGCGAGCACATGCGGACCGCGAAGTTGCTCTGGGTAACGAGGAAGCAGCCAGACTGACCTGGCTTAAGTAAGCAGGGCTAGCCCGGTGCAGGCTTAGCAGGCAGGTGCCGGGGTGGTGCGCGGTTGAAGCGAATATTCACTTCCCTATCTGAAGCGCCGGTGACTGACTGCTCACCGGCGTATCCTGAAACCGCATCACCCTCTTCACTGGGGGTCATTAGATTTCGCGACCGCGTCCCGTTAAGCTCTTGGCCTTCCTTGATTGCAGAGGCTGCCGCTTCAGCGGTTTCCGCCGCTGTCTCAGACCACTCGACCCGATGTGCGCGTGGCGGCCCAACCGGCAGGTCTGCCTCGTCGAGCGCTCGTACCCAGTAGTATATGTAGCCTGGGTTTGTGTCCTCTTTCTTTCGCTCCTCAATAGAAACCCACAATAGGCGGAATTGCTCGGGCAGACGCTGCGTTGACGCCCAACCGGACATCGCCTGAAAGCCAAACCAGGTAACGATATAAAAGCAAGTCGTAACAACAATCGCTGCGACCTTCACCCGGGGCGCATGACTGGTTTTCAGGTTAAGGTTCAATAACAGTGCGGCCACAACAACATAGGCCACAGACAAAAGCACCACAGCGGTTACCATCAGGATTTATCCAGAACCAGGGTCAGAAGTCGCTTCTGGAGTTCATTCGTACCGACCACTTCACCGGCACTATCCAGCCGAAATCGCACTGCGGTTTGCTCATCCCCCGTCCCCTTGAGAAGCCGTGTACCATAGTAAACCAACGATACTTCAGGGTTCAGTTTTTCGACCTTAACGGTTACGGGCAAACTTTCACCATAGTTGGATTGGTAGTGCAGCAGATTCACCACATACTCTCCACTCTGCAGCGCACGTACCGTAACAGTTTCCTGGTTAATCGGATTCAACACCTCTTTCCCGTCAAGGGTGACGCGATCGGCTACTAACCCGCGATCGTCCCTGTCCAGGTGCATCAGTTCACCATCACGATTGTGGTACCAGACAACTTCGCCATGCGGGCCTTCCACTAACGTGTCAACGTCATCCGGATGACCGTCAGCCCAGCGCACAGTGATAAGCATCTCTGCCTTTGAATCGATATTGCCCGCATTTTCAGGATCGTTGATCAGCATAAACGCGATGATGAACATCATGGCGAATCCAAGCAGCACATTAAATAGAAGGTCAGTGAAGGCGTCACTTGATGTGCTGCCATTTAAAGCTCTATGTCTCATCGACACCTAATCCAACACGAGTTTCAACATAAGTCGACACGCGATTGGCAAGATCGACGGCTGCTGAATCCAGCACATGATATTGGAATCGAAGTAATGTGCTGGAGACAAGACCGGCGAGCGTGGTGTACAGGGCGACAGCCATGCCACCACTCATGCTGGCCAGCAGGCGCTGCATCACCGCTCCGTCGAAATCCTTGAGGTCCGCCACCGGCAGGAGCATGAAGATGAAACCGATAATCGTTCCAAGCAGACCCAATCTGAGCAGCACGTCGGTGGCAAAATGCCCAAAGGCGTGTCTGTTCATCAACTGGTCATAATACAGGCTGAGCATCCGTTCTCTGCGAGCCCCACCAAGACTGGATTCCAATCTCTCAATCAAACCCGAGGTAAGACTGGCGGTGCCCGACGGTATCGAATCGCCATCCAGCATTGCCGCATAATTAAGGTCCCGAGAGAGTAACCAACCCACCCAAACCCAATGCATGGTTAATGCCAGATAGAGGGTAAGAATTACGGATGAAAGGTAACTTCGATCGGCACTGACAAAAAGGTCAACAAAACCATATTGAAAAGCCAGGAAAACACCAAAAGAGATCACGCCCAACAAAACCAGCATACGCAGAAGCAATAAATGTCGATACACAGGGAATCACAGCTATTGGAATGCCAGTAAGCATAACAGAACTTCTAGGAGTCTATACTGACGGGCTGAAAAGCCCTGTGGGTACTGACAAATAGATTTGTCAGAATTGACGGAATTGACCGAGCAAAACATACAACCGCCATCGATTCCCGCTGGTTGTCATTGCTTACGTTGCCTGGCTCTACTATCGATTAAACTTCAGTCACCTTGGTATTAAAGACCTTCCAGCCGAGCAAGGCATGACTGTCAGCCACGAATCCATTCGGTGCTGGCGCATCAAATTCGACGCTATAGTCATCAGAGGATTGAAACAAAAACACCGAGTTTTGTTTTCGTTACTTGCTTCCCACACGGGTTAGATCATCGGCAAGGTAATACCCGGCCCGCCAGTAGTGGAACGCCGCCCACAGGTTCACAAAACCCCAGGCAAAAAGGCTATAGCGCAGCGCATCGGCATTAAAAGTACCCACAAACATGTCAGAAAGAAATCCAACAGCCGGTGGGCCAAATACAAAACCGATAAAATTCAGAACAAACAACAACACCGCAGCGGCGACAGCTCGCATGCGTACCGGGGCAAGCCCCTGAACTTGGGCAAACGTCGTGCCCTGGTAGAAGTTGCCAAGCATAATAGGAAAGCTGAGCAACAACAGCGAAAGCCACCAGACATCAACCATGAATGCTGCAGCACTGCAGGGAACGGCCACGAGTAAGGCAACAGTCACAACCCACAAATACCAACGCGTATCTTTGGCACCAAAGCGGTCTGAAAGCCATCCGCCAGCAACAATACCGATCCCTCCGGGAATCCCGAGTACCAACCCGAGCCAGAAACCTGCTTCGGTGAGACTCATCTCGTAACTGCGAACGAAAAAAGTGGGCGCCCAGGTAACAAGACCGTAGCCAACGAAAGCGGTTAAACCTCCGCCCGTTGCCAGATGTAAAAACGAACGACGGGTAGCCAGGTACTGGGCCACTTCCAAAATAGTAGGGTTTTTCTCCGCTGAGTTAGTCTGCACGCCATCGGCATGCCCACGAGGTGGTTCCTTTACTGTCAGGAACACCACAAAGGAGAGCAACAGACCCGGTATACCGACGACAAAAAATGCCATACGCCAGCCAAATGCATCGGCAATGGCTCCTCCGGCAAACATACCAAACATGATGCCTAGCGGAATGCCCAGGGCATAGATACTCAGCGCAGTCGCTCTCTCCTGGGCTGGATAAAGGTCAGCCAGCATCGAGTGAGCAGACGGACTACATCCGGCTTCTCCTATACCCACACCTATGCGTGCGACCGCCAGCTGCCAGAAGTTCATCGCAAGACCTGACAAAGCCGTCATGCCACTCCAAACGGCCAACGACAGACCGATAAGGTTACGTCTGTTCCAGCGGTCTGCGACAAGTGCCAGGGGCATTCCCAAGGTCGCATAGAAAATGGCGAAGGCAGTCCCGGTCAATAGTCCCATACCGAAATCGGATATGCCGAGATCTGCTTTTATCGGTTCGATAAGGATCGAGAGTATTTGTCGATCAATAAAGTTAAAGGTGTAAACGACGACTAAAACGCCAAGCGTGTAGCGCTTTACATTCTCACTAATGAGGGGCTGCGATACTTCAGACAATGGGATACCTAATGAATATGGAGGTTATGAACAATGATATAGGGACATGGTATGAATTAACTACGATACCGTAAAGCTTACCCAGTATCTTACTGCCCCGGAACATCTGGCCAATCCGGGATTCTGATGAACGCTTAGTTCAAACCAGGACATCAACCTGATTTTCGCGTAATGAACCACGTTCACGGCCGTCTCATGTCGCCGGGTCGAGACAGGCTTCGCCGGTAAGATGAAGCAGTCGCCCGGCAAATAGCGAGCGCCTGCAGCCTGGCGACATGCTGTCCGTGGGAATCAGTCTTTTACTGCTACTTCGATCAGGTCGATAGCCACTAGAATTGTGTTCAAGATGGTGTCTTCATATATGCTGTCTTCCTGCTTTTAGTGACGGTTTTAGGTTGTTCCAGGAAACAACACCATCCCCTTCTTGCGTTATTTCTCTTTAACCTGCTAACTGCGCCTGAAATAATTTTTGCCTAACTGTCAAATCTACACTCGACAGAACCAGATTAAATTGAGCAGCGTTGATGGATCGCACCACTTTAAAAGAACTGCTAAGACTCGCTTACCCGATGATCATCTCTCAGGGTGCTTTCGCAGTCATGATCTTTACTGATCGTTACTTCATGTCGCTGGTTAGTCCAACACATATGGGGGCATCACTGGCCGGCGGAGTAGCATCTTTTTTTTGCATGTCGCTGTTTATTGGCGTGCTCTCCTATGGCAACGCGTTGACCGCACAATATTTTGGTCGCAAGCAATTCGACAAGTGCAGCCGTGTAGTGACTCAGGGGCTACTCCTAACACTTTTTTTTGCGCCTTTACTCGTCGCCATCGGCTACCTTAGCCTGGGTTCATTTGAGTTCATGGGGCATGCCCCCGAGCAGGTGATACTGGCGCAGCAGTACTTTATTATTCTGATCTGGGGCGCGAGCTTCAGTCTGGCCAAGACATGCATCGCCTCGTACTTTTCAGGAATCGGCCGAACCTACATTGTTATGATTGCAGACACTGTGGGTGTTGCGATTAACATTCCACTTACCTGGGCACTGATCTTCGGCTACGGCGAAGTCCCGGCACTGGGAATTGCCGGTGCTGCTTATGCCACCATCATCAGTTCATTAATCAGCCTGTTGATCTTCTGCTACTTCTATCTTGAGACCCATCACGCTACCAGTTTTAGGGTCAAACAGTCGTTCCAGCTAGACCGGGGTATTCTGCGTCGGTTTGTGCGCCTTGGATTCCCTTCTGGCATTGAAATGTTTCTTAACGTTGCCGCCTTTAACTTGTTTCTCCTGATGTTCCAGTCCTATGGGATTGCAGAGTCTGCATCTGCGGCAATCGTGTTCAACTGGGATATCGTTTCTTTCGTCCCGATGATCGGGCTCAACGTCGCGATTATCAGTTTGATCGGCCGATATATCGGGGCGGGTGATACGACACTCATGAGTCAGGTGATTCGGATCAGCTTTATACTTGGCCTGGGTTACTCCAGCATCTTGGCGCTGTTGTTTTATCTGGGCCGAGAACCCCTGGTGGCAATTTTTCTGGCAACCGGTAGTTCAGGCGAGATTCAAACACTCGCCTCTTTTATGATGATTGGTTTAGCCACCTACGTGATGGCTGATGCGACTATTCTGGTTGCTGGTGGTGTACTTCGAGGTGCTGGTGATACACGTTGGCTGATGTGGGCGAGCGTGCTGATTCACTGGTCGATGCTGCCCGTGCAGTACTTTGTGATTAAAGTATGGGAGTTGGGACCGGAAGTTTCCTGGGTTGTGTTCGTCGTAATGATCCTGATGACAGCCATTATATATTTGCTGCGACTGACGAGTTCGCGTTGGCGAACACCAGAAGCTTTTGCCAGAGTCATGTCAGAACAGTAGTTCACGGCGCAGGATTGTAGACGACTCATCAGCAGAGTCTACGCGGGTTCGAAATACAGTAGCGTCTCGGACTCTTGCCCTTGGAAAACGGGTTTCACTGCCATGCCGATGATCAACGCCTCGGGCGCAACATTGATCATTACCGAATTCAGACGAACACCTTCGTTCAGTTCGACAACGACAATCAGTTGAGGAATATCATCAGCAAATTGCGGTGCAGTTGGCCTGCGTGCCACTGTGTAACTGTAAAGGGTACCGTTACCCGTAACCTCCTTCCAGGTCAGGTTGGGTGAGAGACAGCCGTTGCAATGACTACGCGGATAGAAAACCCAGGTGGCGCAGTCGTTGCACTGTTGCAATGTCACCTGGTGACAGGCTAATCCCTTCCAGAAAGGTTCGCTAATCGGCGTAGGAATAGGTAACGGTCTGATCGACTCCATGTTAAGCGCCCTCCAGGATTATCGCGGACTGCTCACTCATAATGCCACCTGTGCCAGTGATCAGCGCAGCATTGCAGTTGGCAATCTGACGACCATCAGCCCTACCCATTATTTGTCGGACACCTTCAACGGGCTGTGACATACCACCTGCCATCCCTGCCGCTTGCCCCGCGCCCAGTTGTCCACCGTGAGTATTGACTGGAAAGCTGCCACTGAAAGTCAGGTCGTTCTCATTGACGAAAGTGGTGCCTTCTCCCTTGTTACAAAACCCTGAGTCTTCAATCGTTAACAGCACCGTGATGGTGTAACAGTCGTAAGCTTCAAGCACATCAATATCTTTGGGGGTTTTACCGGACATCGCGAAAGCACTTGCTGCTGCCGGACCAACCGGTGATACCGTCATGTCCTCCGCATAGGTTACAGATCTAGTTGTCAGCCGCTCGCCGAACCCTGTCACAAAGACCGGTCGATGTTTGCAGTTTTTAGCCAAACGCTCACTCACTACTACGACTGCACTTCCTCCTGCACACGGCATGACAATTTCAAGGATGTGTAACGGGTCTGCAATCATCTTGCTCTGCAATACATCGCCTATGGTAATTGGCTCACCGTAGAAGACTGCATTGGGATTGCCCTGGGCATTGGTCCGCTGATCAACCGCTATTTTTGCCAGGGCCCGTTCGTCATAACCATAGGTGGCGGCATAGCGCTGCGCGATTAGCGCGTAACCGGCATTTTGCGCGACGTTGCCATACGGTACGTCATATTCTGCCTGCGGCGAACCCCATTTGGCACTGGTAGATCCGTAGACTCGGGTCGGATCTTTGGGAGGCGGGTTTGGATTGGATGGGATCGGTAAGCCGGGGGCGGCGCAGACAACGGCTTCGCAGATTCCCATTTCAATCGCCGCAGCGGCGCGCCAGATCATGCCGACTGGGGACGCCCCGCCAAGATCAACGGTTTCCGCGAAGTTGACCTGCAGACCCAGATACTCAGCAATGGTCGCCGGGGCAAACATGGTGGACTCGGGAATCGCTGCGCAACACAGACCATCGACATCGTGTTTGCTGAGCCCAGCATCTGCGAGTGCCAATTGGGTAAGTTCTGCCCACTGCTCCAGGAAGAACTTCCGTTTGCCCGTGTACTTCCGAACATTTTTGTAATCTGCGACACCGGTTACCGCCGCACCACCCTTCAGACCCACCAGTACAATTCCTCTCATCGAGAGGAGTTACTATCGCAGAAAGATATTGAGATGACGAGGGTGTCATCCCGCCTGTATGTCTCGCAAAAAGCTAGCTAATACGAGTATTAACTAATGATTACTCAGGAATCGAAAATTCGAGCGGTCAATTTCGAACCTAATGGTTTTACCGACTATTTCTGCCTGTTTTTACCATAAAGGTAATTAATCCCCAAAAAGACCCAAAATGCTGACGATAATGTCTACATTCACGAGGCGAATTTACCAAAATTGTGGATATGGCTGGAGAATGAAGATACATTGCGCCCACCAAAAAGGGGAGAGAAAAATACGATGATTAAGAAGATCCATCAAAACTCTACTGTTGCATTGATCGCAATGGTAAGCGCAATTTTTGCTTTTAGTTCAATGTCAAACCATGCAGTAGCAGAAGACGCCAGGGAAAATAACCTGGCAATCGACGAAATTATTGTCACAGCTCGAAAGAAAAGCGAGTCGATTCAAGACGTCCCGTTAGCGGTTACCGCTATCACGGATCAACTCCAGGAAGGCAGTGTCCGTCGGTTAGAGGATATCCAGGCGTTTGCACCCAACCTATTCATTAATCGGACACCGGGTATTGCCAGTGGTGCCGCGATTACGATCCGGGGTGTCGCATCACTTGAAAGCGATAAGAGCTTTGAGCCCTCGATCGGGGTGGTGATGGATGGCATGTTCCTGGGAACATCGAGCGGCGTGCTGCTTGATAATTTTGATATAGAGCGCATCGAAGTACTTCGTGGTCCACAGGGAACACTGTTCGGTAAAAATACAACCGGCGGGATTCTTAACGTGATTCGTACGCCTGTTTCCATGAATGAAAGGGGTGTTGATCTAAAGTTGACGGCGGGTGAGTACGGTCGTGAAGACGTTAGCGCCGTTGTGCAACTACCTATTATTCAAGACACCTTAGGGCTTAAATTATTTGTCGCGAAAGTGGAGCATGATGGCCACGTCCGTAACACAACGCGCAACGAAGACGTAGGCGGTGACGACAAAACTAACTACGGGTTCACCGCTCTTTGGGCGCCGACAGATAACTTTGACCTGAAAGTGCACTATGAAATTATGGAAGACAAAAGCGTTCAGGGCGCGTACGTGAATAGGAACAAGGTAGGGGAGTTAGCGTGCACGCTTACACTAATCGGCTTTGATCCTGCAAACGGCTGCGAGAAAGACGCCAATGATGGCCCCGATAAAACTGAATCGGACGGCAAAAACTTCAGTGATAATGATTACAAGTCGACGATCATCACCGCCAACTACGACACCGACGCTTTCCTGTACACCTACATCTATTCGAACCGCGACATGGATGAGCAAAACATGCAGGACTTCGACGGCGCACCAGTTCATTTGTTGAGGATGAATTTTTTCAATGATTGGGAACAGACCAGTCACGAGTTTAGGTTAACGTCACAGTTTTCAGACAAAGTGCAGTTTATTGCCGGTGTCTACGATTGGGAGGCGGACTTTGAACAGCGTTGGGACGTTTATGATTTGTTCTACCAGCTATCACGGTTAGGTAATCCTACGTGGGCGCCGGGTAGACAGGGTGTTGCCGGATACGACGACGTTTTTCCTTGGGAAGATGACGTTGCTGGAAACAATGGCCAGGCTCAGGTGACAGAATCCCTAGCCGTGTTCGCGTCAGCGGACTGGTACTTGAATGAACAATGGACGTTGACAGCAGGCTTCCGCTGGACGGAAGAGGAAAAAGACTTTGTGGGTGGCGCCTCTGCGCCGGGTTATTACCCCGATCGAAGTGAGCCATGGCCCGGGATTTTTAATCCGTTCTTTGCAAAAGCCAAGTGGACCGAAACAACGCCAAAAGTTGGCGTAAGGTACCAACCGTCAGATGACGTCATGTACTACGCGTCATACAGCGAAGGGTTTAAGAGTGGTGGTTTCTTTGCGCGTCAAGCGAATTACCTCATCGACCCATCCTATGAGCCGGAATACGTCAAAAACTATGAGTTTGGCTGGAAGACGTCTTTGCTCGATGGAAGAATGATCTTTAACGGTGCAATTTTCAGATCAGAATATGATGACAAACAAGAATCTATTTTGATTCCTGTCGATCTTTCAAACGTGGCAACGGTGGTTCGAAACGCTTCTTCGCTTGAAATGACTGGCCTGGAATTGGAGGTCATGTACCAACTGACTGAGGCGTGGGACGTCCTGGCGACCTACGGTTACCTGAAGTCAGAATACGATGGCTATCTCGCTGACCTATCCGGCGACGGGATTATTACTGACAACTCTGACTTAGTGCCACGTAATACGCCTGAAAATACCTTTGGTTTAACAACGTCGTATACCACTCGAGTGGGCAACGGAGACCTGAAAGCACGAATATCTTACCGCTTTAGGGATTCTATGGAGAGTGAGTCTCAGAACAATCCACTAGGTAGTCTCGACAGCATTCACAATGTCAACGCGAACATAAACTATACAATCAATAATTATGGTATCTCGGTGTGGGGCAGAAACATCACAGATGAAAGAGAGCAAAGGTGGTCAACGATTGGCGGCCTGACTTCTCGCGGCTGGTGGAATGAGCCTGCTACTTACGGGGTGACATTGTCAGCCTCTTTTTAAGAATGGTTGGGCAATAGCAAAATGATTAAGGGCGCTTTATGCGCCCTTTTTTTATCTGAGGCGGGTGGAATTTCCTTCGAGCAGGTACGACAATTGCTGACTAGATCAACAGGTGTTTACCTCTATTCGTATCACGATCCCCTAGGTCGTTATTTTAGTGCTAGTCTTGTCTGCCCGGCTCAAAGGAACAGTTCTAATGCGTTCGATCTTGCTCATCGTGCTTTTGTTAATTGCTTCCCTGGCGTTTGCAGAAACTGAACCCGTCTCGATGGATGACTACACCACCTGTGCCGTCTACCACAGGATGATGGCAGGTTCTTTCAGGCTGAAAGGCGATCTTCAGATCATGGCGGATCTCGAATCTGAAAAGATGGATGATTTTATTAAAATGTCCAAACTCGCCGCTGCCGAAGAGTATGGCGAGGCCTCCGCAGAAGAATACTTCCTTGAGACATGGCGTGATGTACTGGCCTATATGACCGACCAGATCAACCGTAACTACGAGAACGTATCCGTGCTAAAGGCCAGATACAAAAAACGATGTGATCGTCTTGAAGCGTCATTAGTCAATGGTGCAACAAAAAAGCAGTTCTAAACCATAGCTTCTTCACGGGCTTCATTACTGCTCGCCAAATATTGGATTGCGGGAACATGTCGTGCTAGCGAAATGACCGATGGTGAGGTGCCCCGCACGGGTTGTACATGCCGAAAATTGGCAATTTCTATATCAACAGTGAGGCCTCGCGACGGCTCTCCAGAATCATGGCCGATTCAAACAATATGCTGACTTGCAGAAAAGCTCGGATCATCTAGGATACATAATTCAAATTTTACGGACCATCTTATGTCGCGAATCTTGGTTTTTGTTTTGGCCGGACTGCTGACTGCCTGTTCCGACAGTCGCGATACCACCGTGCAATCCAGCTCGACACCCTCTGTAGAGCTCCCGAATATGCAAAAAATTCTTCAATCGAAATTTCTTAACGCCAAACCGGGTGATGTCATAACAATCCCGGCAGGAACGTTTGATTTTCAACGATCGCTCTCGCTTAAAGTTGACGGCGTCACCGTTCGCGGCGCGGGCATGGATAAGACCATCCTCAACTTCAAGAATCAGATAACCGGCGCAGAGGGCATACTGGTGACAGCCAGCGATTTCACTATCGAAGATCTGGCCATTGAAGACACTAAGGGTGACGCGCTCAAGATCAACGATGGAAAGAACATCGTCATACGTCGGGTTCGCACAGAATGGACTAATGGACCAGACACCAACAATGGTGCCTACGGCATTTATCCAGTGCAAACAGAGAACACACTGATTGAGGGAGCCATTGCTATAGGCGCCTCCGATGCTGGTATCTATGTTGGTCAGTCTCGTAACGTTGTCGTCCGTGACAGTAGAGCA
>Ga0206679_10000471_pt1 | contig 33168 bp, 26 predicted proteins | sample M110012015metaG_FD_155464 | JGI IMG/M metagenome (GOLD analysis project Ga0206679, IMG submission 155464) | Ammonia-oxidizing marine archaeal communities from Monterey Bay, California, United States - M1 100m 12015 | ecosystem: Environmental > Aquatic > Marine > Intertidal zone | place: USA... | reverse complement strand
CACTGGATAGCACTTTGATCTGTCGCAGGACGAGATCCTTGTCGATGCTAACTTTCAGGTCACCGTGCCAGATAACAGAAAGTTTCGAGCAGATTTTTCCGGCATCCAGATGCGACCGAATTTCCCCGGTGTTCAGATCCTGACGGCGACAACTGATGGCGCTGCTGTTTTCAGGGTCGATAAGGTCACACTGGTCCCCCAGTGAAAAATTGTCCGGTAGTTTGCCGGACCGTAACCAGTGCGTGTAAGAATCTGTTGGTTTGGACTTTACCTGCGGAGGAACGACTCTAAGGCTCCCCAGTGTTTCCCTTAAACAGTTAAGGAACATTTCTGCTTCGGAGGAAGATGCCGTATCAACCGCCAGCAGGTCGTCGGTTGTGCTGATGTAGCCGAATATCTGTTTCGGTTTAGGCAGGGCGCGGGGCAGCAGTTCAGCAAGCGCATCTTCCTTCAATCGCTGTTTCTCCTTGGCCCGAATCGGCCGGGACTCCATCGACTCCAGTCTTTCTATCTTTTCGTTCAGAATGTCTGCGAGTGCGCTGGAAGGCACGACCTTGTCTTCTCTCTTTGCGCAAAGCAGAAAGCACCCCGAGACTTCATGGACAAGGTCTCCTTGCGCGATAGGTGGAATCCAGCCAAACGAGGAGGGACGGATGCCACTGCAAGGGGTAAATGCTCTTTCCCCCAGGAAATCGTTCAGTTGTTCGCCGGTGATGTCCAGAGATTGGGTCAATCGATAGATATGGGCGTTCTTAAAAATCATAGTCAGTTCTTATGGCTGGTTGTGCTCTACCCTGGTTCGAGATCTGCGCCCGGGCGTGAGAAACGGATTCTACACTATGGTGCCTCCCAATAAGGCACCACTGCATAAAGAGCCCTGCTATAATTGCGATTTTGGATGGCCAATCAGATGTTGCAGGTTCGAAACGCAGGATGTGAGAGAGATGGAAGACAGTTGTTTGAAGATCTGTCGTTCTCTCTTGTCCCGGGTGAACTGCTCCAGATTGTAGGAGGGAACGGAAGTGGCAAAAGTACCTTGCTCAGGGCTCTACTGGGGCTGTATACGGACTGCCAGGGCGACATAAATTGGTCAGTGGAGGAAGCGCCGCTCTATCTGGGTCACCGGCTTGGAATTAAACAATCTCTCACGGTAATTGAGAACCTGCGATGGTTTGGCGTCCTACGCGAAGCGCCAGTGAATGAGGCTAGAATCGATGAGGCTGTCCACAAGCTTGGTTTAACCGGCTTTGAGGACTCATTGTGCGCGCACCTGTCTGAGGGACAGCGTAAGCGTGTTGCGCTGGGGCAGTTTCTTATCATGGACAACTCCTGCTGGGTAATGGACGAGCCTTTTAGTGCTATTGATGCTGATGGCCTGTCTTTTCTGATGGCTATTTTGCAGGAACAGTTGGACGTTAATGGCGGCATCATTATTTCAACTCACCAGCCAATCACGATAGATCGTCCTATTAATACGCTGGCACTACAATGAATCTGTTTATAGCGTCCGTTCAAAGGGATCTGCTGGTTCATTTTCGACATCCATCGGAGGTGTTGAATCCGCTGGTTTTTTTTATCGTTGTCATCAGTCTTTTCCCGCTTGGCATTGGCCCGGAACCAGGACAATTAAAGGAAATTGCGCCGGGTATTGTGTGGGTGGCAGCTTTACTTGCGACGTTGATGTCGATGGATTCGATGTTTCGTTCTGACTTTGAGGATGGTTCCCTTGAGCAGGTTGTATTGTCCGAACAATCAACCTTCATTTTCGTGCTGGCGAAGGTTATCTCGCACTGGTTGCTATCGGGTTTACCGCTGGTTTTGCTCATGCCGCTTGCTGCCCTGCTGTTATTCCTGAGCGAAGCGGGAATCTGGGCGCTTACGCTGTCACTTTTACTGGTGTCTCCGACCCTTAGTCTGCTGGGGGGGATTGGTGCGGCGCTGACTGTAGGCCTTCCTCGCGGCGGTCTACTGGTGACAATTCTGGTGATGCCGCTTTATGTGCCGGTTCTGGTGTTGGCGACGGCAATGGTTCAGGCAGCCGAAGCTGGCAGCGATACCATCGGATATGTCTATTGGCTACTGGCGATTTTGTTTGGCTCTGTGTGCCTGGCGCCGATCGCAACTGCGGCTGCAGTAAACGTTGCAACCGACCAGTAAACTATCTGGTAGAATCGCGGCTGCAAGAATTTTCCTATTGTTATTGGTACATGACCCTGAAATGATTTCCCATGCTTAACTGGCTTCACAGGCTTGGTTCGTCAAAGATATTTTTCGAGGTATCGGGACGCTGGCAGGTCCCGCTATTGTTGCTGTCTGTGCTTATGTTGACGGGCGGGGCCGCCTGGGCGCTGCTCTTTGTCCCGCCGGATTACCAGCAGGGTCATAGTGTCCGCATTATGTACATTCATGTACCGGCGGCAATTCTGGCGCAATCGGGATACGTAATGATGGCCGGGGCTGCTGCGGTATTCCTGATCTGGAGAATCAAACTGGCTGATGTCGCAGTGAAGTGTATCGCTCCGCTCGGAGCGTCGATCACCTTTCTCGCTTTAGTGACGGGCGCTATCTGGGGCAAACCGACCTGGGGTACCTGGTGGGTGTGGGACGCAAGACTGACCTCCACGTTAGTGTTGTTCTTTTTATATATAGGCGTTATCGCGCTTCGCTCGGCGATGGAACGGCAGGCAGGTGCCGGTAGAGCCTGCGCAATCCTGGCGCTTGTCGGGGTGGTCAATCTTCCAGTGATCAAATTTTCTGTGGAATGGTGGTACACCCTGCACCAACCAGCCAGTTTTTCGCTGACAGAAAAGCCGGCGATGCCCGTGGAAATGTGGCTGCCACTGTTAGTCATGGTGGTTGCCTATTACCTCTTTTTCTTTGCGATATGGATCATGAGGATTAGAAACGAGATTCTGTTAAGGGAAAAAAATACCGATTGGGTTAAACAATGGCTGGCGGTCCGATGAGCTTTGCAAGCTTATCTGCCTTTTATTATATGGATGGACATGGGGTCTATGTCTGGGCGGCCTATGGGTTAACACTGGTTATCCTGGCGGCGAACCTCTGGTGGCCAATGCTGGCGCGAAGGAACATTATCCGGGCCGAGAAAAGCGCTATGTTGAAGGGTATGAATAGTCAAAGGCAGGAGGATCAGTCATGAAGTTTGGCCGCATGAAAAGCCATCGTCGCAATCGACTATTAATCATCGTTTTTATTGTTTTTGCGGCAGGTGGTGCGACGACCTTCGCGTTGTTTGCGCTCAATGAGAATATTAACCTGTTCTATTCGCCGGAACAGATCGTTAAAGGTGAAGCGCCGGTCGGGAAGACGATTCGAGCGGGAGGAATGGTGCTGGATGGCAGTGTGATCCGTGCCGAAGAAGGACTTGGCGTCAGCTTTGTCGTCAGTGACTTGAAGTCTGCGCAAGTGACCGTTGAGTTTGACGGTATTCTGCCGGACATGTTCCGCGAAGGGCAGGGCGTCATTGCGCTTGGGCAACTAACGGACAAAGGTGTATTTGTAGCAGAAGAAGTCCTGGCAAAACATGATGAAAACTATATGCCGCCAGAGATTGCGGATGCATTGAAGGACGTGAACCAGCCAAGCGCAGACACATTGAACAAGGTTAATGACAATTGATTCCCGAATTTGGTCATTTCTCGCTGATCCTGGCACTCGGGTTGAGTGTAGCGCTTGCGGTCCTGCCTGCCCTGGGTGTCTACCGGCGTGATTCTCTTCTTATGCAAACGGGTCCGTCAATAGCGACCGGCCTGTTCGTGTTGCTGGCCTTCAGTTTCGGTTGTCTGATGTATTCGTTTATCCAGGATGACTTCTCCGTCGCTTACGTCGCCAACAATTCAAACAGCGCGTTACCACTGCAGTACAAGATCTCTGCGGTATGGGGTGCCCATGAAGGTTCGTTTCTATTGTGGACCTTAATCGCCTCTGGCTGGACGTTAGCTGTAGCGGCATTCAGTCGTGGTTTGACCTTTGATATGAAGGCAAGGGTCTTGTCAGTGCTGGGTATACTTTGTGCCGGCTTTGCCAGTTTCCTGTTGTTTACTTCCAACCCATTTGATCGAAATCTGCCATTTTATCCGGCAGATGGAGGGGATCTGAACCCGTTGTTACAGGACTTCGGGTTAATCGTTCACCCGCCGATGCTGTATATGGGTTATGTCGGGTTTGCTGTGCCCTTTGCGCTGGCGATTGCGACGCTGACAACCGGTCGTCTTGATGCGGCCTGGGCCAGGTGGTCCAGACCCTGGACCAATGCCGCCTGGGCATTCCTGACAGTCGGCATAACGCTGGGAAGTTGGTGGGCATACTATGAACTTGGCTGGGGCGGCTGGTGGTTCTGGGATGCGGTCGAGAATGCGTCATTTATGCCATGGTTAATGGGTATTGCACTCATTCATTCACTGGCCGCCAGTGAAAAACGGGGCGTTTTCAAAAGCTGGACCGTACTGTTGGCCATATCGACATTTTCCCTGAGTTTGCTTGGCGCTTTTCTGGTTCGCTCAGGTGTGTTGACCTCTGTTCATGCTTTTGCGGTTGACCCAACCCGCGGGGTCTACATCCTGGTGTTTCTGGTCCTGGTTATTGGTGGCTCGCTGACTTTGTATGCCTGGAAAGCATCGGGCATACAAAGCGAGGCCCAGTTTGAATGGAATTCTCGCGAGGCCATGCTGTTAATTAATAACCTTTTATTGGTGGTAGCAACGGCATCGGTACTTCTGGGGACCTTGTACCCCCTGCTGTATGAAGTCATCACGGATGGCAAAAAAATATCAGTAGGGCCGCCGTATTTTAACCGGGTGTTTGTACCGATCGTGTGCCTGTTGTTTGTCGCTATGGCGGTCAGTCCATTCTCGCGCTGGCGAAGGACATCGGGTGACGTCTTGCTACGACAGCATTGGCCGTTTTTACTGGCGACGCCGGTGGTCATTTGCCTCGTGACCTATCTGGTGGCAACGGGTATTGATTTGATTGCTATTGGAGTGGAGACGCTGGCGGTCTGGATTCTGGTTTTACTGGCGCGACACTGGTGGCAGGCTGGCTCGATTAGTTCCGCTTCGCAGCTTGGTATGATGCTGGCACACGCTGGTATTGCAGTGGCCATTCTGGGTGTTGTGGTGACGATCACTTATTCTGAAGGTCGGGATGTGAGAATGAATCCCGGCGAGTCTATCGCCCTTGCTGGATATGACTTCACCTTTGAAGGTGTACAGAAGGTACGGGGGCCTAACTACCTGGCTGACCAGGCAGAGTTCAATGTGACACGTGACGGTGAGTTTGTGGCAAAGCTGCGTCCCGAGAAACGCTTTTATTCAGTCGCGCAGAATGTCATGACAGAAGCCGATATGGAACCGGGGTTAATGCGGGACGTTTATGTGGCGTTGGGTGAAAAGGTCGGCGATACCGCCTGGGCAGTTCGGGTTCATGTGAAGCCGTTCGTGCGCTGGATCTGGTTGGGAGGTTTGCTGGTTGCGTTGGGAGGTTTTGTCACGCTCCTGGACAAACGATACAGGCGGGTAAGGGGACTGGTCAGCAATAATGTCGTGGGAACCGCGGCATGACTTTCAACAAAAGCCTGCTGATACCGCTGGGTGTATTTGCGCTGCTGGTGGTGTTCCTGGCGTTGGGATTCAGGCTACAGAACCCGCACCTTCTGCCGTCGGTCCTGATCGACAAACCGTTCCCGGACTTTGAGTTAGAGGATCTGCGTCAGCCTGACCAGTTGCGGACATTAGCCGACCTGTCTGGTGAGGTAAGCCTGGTTAATGTCTGGGCGACCTGGTGTCCCAACTGCCTGATTGAGCATCCTGAACTGCTGCGAATCAGTCGCGAAACAGATTTGCCCCTCTATGGTGTTAACTACAATGACGATAACGGCAAAGCCCTCGACTGGCTCGCGCGGCATGAAAACCCTTATGAATTCAGTATCGTTGATGACAAGGGAACACTTGCAATCGACCTGGGTGTTTACGGCGCGCCGGAAACCTTTGTGCTGGATGCGAGCGGCGTTATCAGGTTCAGGCATGTAGGGCCGGTGACACCAGAGGTCTGGCAGGAGACAATATTGCCAGTGGTAGAACACCTGCAGGGAATGTCTGATGGTTAGAATACTATTGGTGATACTGCTCGGGACCTCGTTCAATTGCTTTGCAGCCATTGATGCTTATCCCTTTCCAGATGAACAGTTGCAACAGCGCTATGACGGTTTAATCGCTGAATTACGCTGTCCGCAGTGTTTGAATACCAACCTTGCCGGATCAGACGCAATGATCGCCCAGGATCTGCGCCGGGAAGTTCACAGAATGCTGCTGGATGGTCATACAGACGACGAGATCCTGACGTTTATGTATGAACGTTACGGTGATTTCATTCTTTATCGACCCAGACTGGGCGCGGGCACACTGGTGTTGTGGCTCGGCCCATTGCTACTACTCATGTTTGCCGGGTTTGTCTGGTTCAGGCTGGCTCGCGCGAAACCTGAAGTGCATGAGATCAATACAGAAGACCAGGCGCGCCTGGATGAACTTCTGAGGGACAGCGATCCCTGATGTTCTGGTTGATTGCAATCCTGATGGGGCTCATCGCTAGTGCATTCATTCTTGCACCGATGCTGCTTGGACGTTCCCGGACCTATAGGGATCAGCGAGCGGAAATCAATCTGTCGCTGTACCGTGAGCGGGTCAATGAGCTCACGGTGGCCGGGAATCCTGAAGAGGTGGCTGCGCTTGAGCTGGAGGCGAAAAAAACGCTCCTGTCCGATACGGCAGATAACTCGGAGTCTTCACTGCGCCTTGTAGGTGACCGCAGGTACAGCCTTGCAGCGGCTTTGCTGGTGCCGGTATTTGCCCTGGTGGTCTATGCGGACTTCGGACTTGGTCGAGGTGCGTTGCCGGATGTTGGGCTTGCACAGGCAATGCTGGAAAGTGACCCTTCCGACCCGGCGGGGTATCGATACTTTATCCAACAGGTCGAACAGAGGGCTGAACAGCGACCTGATGACCCGGATCTACTCTTTTTGCTGGCGAGAGGTTATGCAAACCTTGGCGACTATGGAAAGGCAGTCCCGACGTACGGCAAACTGCTCGAACATTTTCCTGGCGACCCTCACCTGCTGTCTCAATATGCAGAAATGCTGTATGTGCTCGATGAAAGAAGATTCACCTCCCGGGTGGCGAATGCTGTGGACAAAGCACTGCAGGCTAATCCGCAGGACACGACAATGCTGGAACTGCGTGGAATAGCCGCGGCTGTCGAAGGCGATATTTCGTTGGCGTTGACCTGGTTAAACAGGGCGTTACAAACGGGCGTTACAGGCCGCCGGGCAGAATTGATTCGGTCCGCCATAACCCGGCTTAACAACCAGGCGGGGCTGTCTGGTGCAGAACGCCCGGTAGAAGCAGGGGCTAAGGTTGAAGCGCAGGGATCAGGCCGTGTATTGAGTGTGAAAGTGACCGCCGCAACTTCAGTGGATCTGCCGCCCGGTTCAGCGGTATTCGTCTATGCCCGAGCAGTTAATGGCCCTCCAGCTCCACTGGCGGTGCAACGTGTAAGGTTGGATCAACTGCCGATGGTAATCAGGTTGGATGAGTCTATGGCGATGATGCCAGGAATGGGTCTGGCGAACTTTGACCAGGTAGTGGTCATCGCCCGGGCGTCGGCTTCCGGGCAAGTGACGCCTGCAGCGGGTGATTATGAAGCCAGGTCCAGAGCTTTGGATCTGACTGGCGAGATACTACCGCTAGCGCTCAACATTACTGAGCCACTGTAGTGACCAGGGCTGTAAGTGACCAGGGCTGTCGTTACAGTTCGTCACAACGGTCAGATTGTTCTTGCCTTCGCTCTTTAATGGCTGGATAGATGAGGAATGCAAAGAGACCAAAGCCAATTAAAAGACCAAACCCAATGCCAAATGCGATGAGTGCCATAATTCTTTAGGTCAGTGTTGTTACGGTTGACCCAGTTTAACGTGATTTTTGTTATCGAAAGTAAATATTAATTTACAATAGATTCAATAATTTGTAAGTTCTGACCGTCAAAATGTTGTTAGTCGGGATAGCTGTTTGAAGCGGCGCCACCTCTTGTTTTTGTCTTTGGTCTTTGCTTTGTTGCCACACCAGGCGCACAGCGATGGCTTTGCGGCGAAATTTGAGTCCGACTATGTGCTGCCACTGGTTAAGCAATCTCCTGGCGGCGCCCTGGTGATCGTTGAGAATCGCAAGGTTGTCCTGCAACAGGTCTATGGGGTTAGAAACGAGGGGGAGTCTGAGCTGGTGACAGCCGAAACGCTGTTTCAAATAGCATCGTTATCTAAAACGTTTGCTTCCGCCGCTGCTTCGATCCTGGTTAAGGAAACGCCGCTCACCTGGCAGGCACCCGTGAAATCCAATCTGGTACACCTAAAGTTCAAAGAGCCCGGTTACGGCGGCCAGATCAGCCTGAAGCACCTCATGTCCCAGTCGTCCGGATTGATGCCGCATGCTTACACAAACCTGATCGAAGAAAACATGTCCTACCGAAGGATAGTCGACAGGCTGGATAGAGTGGATTTTGTGTGCGCCCCGGGCAAATGTTACGGCTACCAGAATGTGGTGTTTAGCCTGATCGCAAATCTGGTGGAATCGGAAACTGAATTCGAATACACGGAGTTTGTTGATGCTAACCTGTTCAAGCCATTGGCGATGAGCCGTGCGTCTTTTGGTCACAAATCTTTCGTCAACGACCCGAACCATGCGAGACCACATGTGTGGACGGGTACCAGGTGGTATTCGGTAAAACCGACATCGCACTACTATAAGGTCGCACCGGCTGCCGGGATAAATGCAAGTATTTCTGATATGGGCGAATGGTTGCTGGCGCAGTTAGGCAACAACCCTGAAGTATTGCCAATGAAGATGCTTGATGAGATGCACCTGGGGGTTATCAGGACGTCCAGGCGCCAGGCTCATTATCCCTATCGAGCAGCGCTCGGTAATGTCCACTATGGGTTGGGCTGGAGAGTCTTTGATTATGATGGGGCGAAAGGTTTTGTACACCATGGGGGGTACGTTAACGGCATGCGTAGCACCATGGTATTTCATCGAGAATCCGGCACCGGCATGGTGCTGTTAACGAATTCAGAGGCAAGGGGGATGAACGCTCTGGTGATGGATTTTGCAGCTGCCCTCGCTGCCCGTCTGACGAAAATTCCGCTACCTCTCGTCAAACGCTGAAACCTTTGCATGGGGTGAGGGTACGAAGCATCCTCCGGTCATTCTCCCTGAAGCTTCCCGTCGGATGATCTGCGGCAGGGCAAATAAATTAGGATTTACGCCATTGGGTCTGATAACCAGGCCGGGAAACCTATGCGCCAGTTTCCTGACAATTGTTTGATCAGCGTGTTCCATGACCGTGACCTGGTCGGTACCGGACACATCCAGCCTGGGATAGTGGACAGCTTCGTCGATTGTCATGTCGTAATCCGAGACGAAGGCCACCATCTGAAAAACTGCGGGGAAAATTTTTCGTCCACCACAGGCACCAATGGCGGTATGTGAGCCATCCTCGGTTTGCAGGATCACTGGACACATATTGCACAGCGGCCGTCGGCCGCCAAGAACCGAGTTGGGTCCTCCTGGACGAGGATCAAACCACATCATGCCGTTGTTCATCAGAATGCCAGAATCGGGCAGCATGGTGCGTGACCCAAAGGCAGACATAATGGTTTGGGTCAGGGAGACAACGTTACCCTGTGAATCTGTTACGCATAGATGAGAGGTGTTACCAGGAACCTTTGTGTCCGGGCCTTCTCCCAGATTTTCGAGGCGGTCCTCATAGGCAGAAAAGAGAGCGTCGGCGAAGCTGATGTAAGCCTCCGCGTCGGGGCGTTTGCCTACAGGCGAGTAGATCTCCTCAAGTTTCTCTAACGCGTGGATAACCGACGGTCCTGCCGTTAGCGCGCCCGGCGTGAATATTTTATTTCCCCTGTATGAGGTTGTTAGTGGTGATGTTATAGAGACTGAATAGTCCTCAAGGTCTCGCAGGGTGATTCTTGACCCGGCTGCCTTTAGATCGGTGGCGATAGATTTTGCGAGGGTTCCTGTGTAGTAAGTTTCCGGTCCTTCCAGCTGCAGTGTTCGGTAAGTGTTGGCAAGATTGCCTAATTTCAGTCTGCCCAGACTCCCATCCATTTCCGCCACAGGCGGAAGTCCATCTCCCAGGTAGGTTTTTCGTGTTTCGCTATAGGTGTTCAGGCCTCTTGCCCAGTTGTTGATTTTTTGGGCGCTGTACCAGTCGATGGGCAGACCTAGATCTGCCTGCTCGCAGGCTGGTGCAATGACATCCTTCCAGTCCCAGGTGCCAAATTCCGCCAGTGCCTTTGCTATGCCCCTGATATAACCAGGAACAGCGACCGATAGTGGGCCATGAATATTGGTGTCACCTATAACCCTTGGCCAGTTAAATGCATCACTCGCATTCTCTCCTTCCCCAGCCAGTGGGTAATCTTCTGTCTTTGCATTGAAGGGCGCGCGCATGCCGAACTCGATGACTTTGACTTCTTTTGAGGCGGCGAGATAGATCGTCATATAACCGCCGCCGCCAATTCCAGTCATCCAGGGTTCAACCGTGCCTAGCGCCAAGCCTGCGGCAAGAGCAGCATCTATGGCATTGCCGCCCTGTCGGAGGACCTCTGCGCCGATATTGGATGCGATGTAATGTTGCGTCGCAACAAGACCTTTGTCCGAACTCACGGCAGGTTTTCGAATCTGCCAGTTTTCTGTGATGACACTCATTTGACCCTGTTTTTGCTACTCACACTAATCTACTGAAGCTACTGTAATCGGGATGACATCACAACTCGGTCGTTGTATCTTGATGTGCTTACATTCATTGATATATCTATCCAGAAAGGGAGGCTCGACATGAGCGCAGACGGAAGTTGGAATTGCACGATAAACTCACCCATGGGTGCGCAGCAGGCAACGATGACACTAAAGACAGATGGCAGTAGCTTGTCCGGAAAAATGGAAGGTGCCCAGGGTACGCAGGAATTTGATGGTGGCACCGTCGATGGAGACAACCTGACCTGGAAGATCGAGATGACATCCCCGATGCCGATGACCCTGGAAGTTTCTGCAGCGGTTGATGGCGACACAATCGGTGGCAATGTAAAACTTGGTGCCTTTGGAGACGCGACTTTCACGGGTACGAGGGTATAGGCTGTTTTGGTGTGAATAAGTGCTTCCAGTGCTTATTCACGAGTCGCGAGTGCCATCCGTAGCAGGATAGCGACGACCGACGGCTTGGACAGGCCAACACGATAAGATGCTATTGCCCGTTCGTTGATAGAAGCAGGTCATGGCCAGTTATATGTGGGTGCAGCGACTTCGCCGTCTGAGTTAAAAATACGCCGGAAAATAAGGAGTAAAAAGCATGCATGACCTAGTGATTCGTCATGGCCTGGTGGTAGACGGTACGGGCGCAGAACCCTACAGCGCCGATATTGCCATTGATGGAGACCAGATTGCTGCCATCGGCGAGATAGCGGGAAAAGGCCAGGAAGAAATTGATGCGGCGGGGCACATTGTGACGCCTGGATTCATCGACGTGCATACCCACCTTGATGCTCAAATTGGCTGGGACCCGATGCTGACCCCGATCAGCTGGCACGGTGTCACAACCGCGCTGCTTGGAAACTGTGGCGTGACGTTCGCGCCGGTTAAACCAAACGACCGCGAGTTCCTTGCCAGTATGATGGAGACGGTCGAGGATATTCCAAAGGCCGCGATTATGTCCGGGCTTTCCTGGAACTGGGAACATTATGGCGATTACCTGAAAGAGCTTGAGTCATTGAGCCCGGCGATTAACGTTGCAGGCCTTGTAGGTCATTGCGCCATTCGTTACTACGTCATGGGTGAACGCGGCATCGACCAGCAAGCCACTGAAGATGAAAAACAGCAAATGGCCGAGATCGTCAGGCAAGCTGTGAAGGACGGCGCCGTGGGATTCTCGACCTCAAGATTCCTGGGTCACTACATTCCTGATGGGCGTCATGTACCAGGAACCCACGCCGAGCATGATGAACTGGTAGAAATTGCCAAAGCGGTGGGTGAACAGGGTGGCGTCATGCAAAACGTCACCAACTTTGGATCCGATTTCGACAGTGAGATGGAACTCATACGTAAAGAAGCCGGGGAGGCAAGGGTGTTGTTCAGCCATGGCACCGGCCGTACTAACAGCTACGGAGACAAGGTTGAACAACTGATCATGGGAATGCGTGACGAGGGTATGGACGTCAACGCCATTGCCATTCCGCGATCTTCCGGCTTTGTGACTGGGCTGCAGGCCTACCTGCCATTTCGTGGTGGCCCCTGGAGCGAACTGGCGGATAAGTCTTTCGATGAACGCCTCGCGGCGATACAGGATCCTGAGTTTGTTGCCCTGCTTGTCGAGCATGCCGTCGCTACAGGATCGCTAATTTCGGCAGATCAGATTTTCTTCCTTGGAGAGGAAGACAAGCCGAATTACATCGGTGGTCCCAACGAAAGTTTGCAAGCGATCGCAGATGGCCTGGGTGAGGAGCCGGTTGAAACGTTTATCCGCCTGTCGATTAAAACGGGTGGTAAGGGGCTGTTTACACTTCGATTCTTTAACCAGAATATTGAGGCGGTAGCGAAGGCTATCAGTAGTGAGTTTTGCCTGCCCAGCCTTGGTGATGCAGGCGCACATGTCAGCCAGATCATGGACTCGGGTTGGGCGACATTTGTAATGTCTCACTGGCACAGGGATACAGGGTTGTTTTCCCTGTCTGAAGTCGTACAAAAGTTAACTGCCGCACCTGCTCGTATTATCGGGCTTTCTGATCGCGGCACCCTGGAAGCGGGCAAAAAAGCTGATATCAATGTGATCAAACTGGAACAGTTGTCAGAGCGCATGCCGGAGATCGTTAACGATTTCCCCGGTGACGCACCGCGGTTTATCCAGAAAGCTAAAGGCTATCGTGCAACGGTGTGTAACGGCCAGGTTATTCTTGAGAACGATCGGCTGACCGGTGCGAGAGCTGGTAACGTTCTGCGTCACGGGCGTTAAAGGCAGCGCTTGACGCTACCGGGTAAGGCCGGTGTTGTACCGTGCTGCATACCCCTGGGGACGCTGTTTTGAACGAGTATTCCGTGTTGAAATTAGCCAATGAGGTTTGCAAGTGACCACAGGAACATATGACATCGTAATCTGGGGCGCGACGGGATTTACCGGAAGACTTGTGATGGCCTACATGGCCAAAACCTATGGTGTAGACGGTGAGATCAAATGGGCGGTGGCGGGCAGGAATGCAGCAAAGCTCGCGGAGGTAAAGCGGGAAGTCCTGGGAGCAGCGGCGGAGAAGCTGCCAGAGGTCATTGCAGATAGTAATGATGAAGTCTCGCTTCGGACCTTGGTGTCGGACACCAGGGTGGTGTGTACCACCGTCGGGCCGTACGCGCTCTATGGATCGACTTTGGTTGCGCTCTGTGCAGAGCTCGGGACTCACTACTGTGACCTGACGGGAGAGGTGCAGTGGATGCGCCAGATGATCGAGACTCACCAGGCCGCCGCAGAATCGAGCGGTGCGAGAATTGTCCATACCTGTGGTTTCGATAGTATTCCCTCGGACCTGGGAACCTACTTTGTCCAGCGTGAGATGCACAAAGCCCATGGTGTTTATGCGCCGCGGGTGAAATATCGCGTTGTTGGTTCAAGCGGCGGTGTCAGCGGGGGTACGGTCGCCAGCATGATGAATATGATGGAAGAAGCGAGCGCGAATCCGGAAATACTGGATATCATCGCCGATCCTTACGCGCTGAACCCACCAAACATGCCGCGTGGTGAGGATGGAGCGGACCAGACGACAGTAGAATATGACGAGGACTTCAGGCAGTGGACAGGTCCTTTTGTGATGGCCGGTATCAATACGCGGGTTGTTCGTCGTTCCCATGCGCTGCTGGGCTATCCCTGGGGCAGCCACTTCAGGTATGACGAAGCGATCCTGACGGGTGATGGACCTGCTGGTTTTGCCAGGGCGGTTCTGGTTGCTGGTGGAACGGGCCTGATGAGCAAGGTGACCGGAATCGAAGCCTTCAGAAAGCTGCTCGCCAGAGTAGTGCCTGCACCTGGTGAAGGCCCTTCAGAGGCGGACATGGAAAACGGTTTTTTCGAGATTGAACTGCGGGCGTCAAACCCTGAAGACCCGAAGAACGACCTGACAGCCGTGGTAACGGGTGATCGCGATCCTGGCTATGGGTCGACCTGCAAGATGATCGCGGAAAGCGCCGTATGCCTTGCTGTGGATGGTCTTGAGTCAGCGGGAGGGTTCCTGACACCTGCCTCGGCGATGGGAGGTTTGTTGATTTCCCGCCTCGCTGAAAAGGCCGGGATGGGATTTACGCTCAAGGCTGCGGAAGAATAAATCTACTCTTTTAGACCGCTGCCTCTTTAGCCGGAATCAGCCTTCGTATAAGATCATGGAAGTCATCTTTCCTCGGTCGATCTAGCTACCAATGAAGCAGGAATTCGTTCATCTTCGCGTGCATTCAGAGTATTCACTGAGTGACGGGGTGGTACGAATCAAGCCCCTGGTAGCGGAATGTGTTCACCAGGGCATGCCAGCGGTCGCGGTCACGGACCGTAACAATCTTTTTGGGCTGGTTAAATTCTACAACGCCGCCGAATCCGGTGGTGTTAAACCAATCGTTGCCAGTGACATCTGGGTGGTTGGTGACAATTCCAATGAAGAAGCGACGCCCCTGGTTCTGGTCGCCAGGAATGATAAAGGTTACCGAAACCTTAGCGAGCTGCTGTCCTGGTCCTATTCCGAAGGCCAATCAATGGGCGTTGCCGGGCTGACCCGGAACGCGATTGCAGAGAAATCCCATGGATTGATTGCCCTCTCGGGCGGTCGCGAGGGGGACGTCGGCAAGGCATTGCTGGCCGGTAACCTCGAGGAAGCAAAACGTCTAGTTGGCAGATGGCAGGAAATATTCCCGGATGCCTTTTACATCGAGTTGCATCGAACCGGCCGGGGCTCGGAAGAAGATTACAACGTTCTGGCGGTCAATCTGGCCATCGAGCTTGGATGCCCTGTTGTGGCGACCAATGACGTGCGTTTTCTCGCTCAAGAGGAGTTTGAGGCACATGAGGTTCGGGTATGTATTCATGATGGTAGAACCCTGGACGACCCCAGGCGGGAGCGCCGCTATAGCGATCAGCAATACCTGAAAACTGCCCAGGAGATGGTTGAGTTGTTTGCTGACATTCCTGAGGCGATTGAAAATTCGGTCGAGATCGCGAAACGCTGCAATGTCAGCCTGGACCTGGGTAATTATTACCTGCCCGAATATCCAGTACCTGAAGGTATGACCACAGAAGCATTTCTCAATGACGTATCAGCCCAGGGGTTGAATGTGCGGCTTGAGAAAATACTCGACCCGGCGAAAGAGGTACCGGCGGCCAAGAGCCGAAAAGAGTATGAAGACCGGCTGGCATTCGAGCTGGGCGTTATCAACTCGATGGGGTTCCCCGGCTATTTCCTGATCGTGATGGAATTCATCCAATGGGCGAAAGAGAACGATATTCCCGTGGGTCCCGGGCGAGGTTCTGGAGCCGGGTCACTGGTCGCCTATTCCTTAAAAATAACAGACGTTGACCCTCTCGAGTATGACTTGCTTTTCGAACGGTTTCTTAATCCCGAACGGGTGTCCCTTCCGGATTTTGATATCGATTTTTGCATGGATGGTCGCGACCGTGTCATCCAGCATGTGACAGAGCGTTATGGACGGCAAGCGGTTTCCCAGATCATCACCTTTGGAACCATGGCGGCGAAAGCGGTGGTCAGAGACGTTGCACGGGTTCAAGGCAAGCCATACGGCCTCGCGGACAAGCTGTCCAAGTTAATCCCTTTCGAGCCCGGTATGACGTTAACGCGCGCCCTGGAAGAAGAACCGTTATTAAAAGAGTTCGTGAAGATTAGTGAAGAAGCAGATGAAATCATGGAGATGGCCTTTAAGCTTGAGGGTCTTGCTCGCAATGTAGGCCGTCATGCCGGTGGTGTTGTGATTGCGCCAACCCGATTGACCGATTTTGTGCCGACCTATTGCGACGAAACCGGCGGTGGTCTGATGACCCAGTTCGATATGAACGACGTTGAGCAGGCCGGGCTGGTCAAGTTTGATTTCCTTGGGCTACGTACCCTGACCATTATCGACAATGCTGTAAAAAGCATAAACCAGCGAAATGAGACGCTGGGTGAGCCCCTGGTCGATATCGAAGCCATTTCTCTTGAAGACGGTAATATTTACGCAGATCTGCGACAGGCAAAGACGACGGCTGTATTCCAGCTTGAGTCCAGGGGGATGAAAGACCTGATGAAAAAGGTCAAGCCCGAACGCTTTGCGGACATTGTGGCGCTGGTGGCGCTGTTCCGACCGGGTCCGATGCAGTTGGCGGACGATTTCATCAACAACAGGAAGCTGGGCCGCGAAAACGTCGACTTTCTTCATCCCAGTCTGGAACAGGTATTGGAAGACACCTTTGGTGTCATGCTGTATCAGGAGCAGGTGATGCAGATTGCGCAGATTTTGGCCGGGTATACGCTAGCTGATGCCGACCTGCTCCGGCGTGCGATGGGTAAGAAGAAACCGGAAGAAATGGCCGTGCAGCGAGAGATATTTTTGGCGGGTGCTACCGCCAACGGGGTTGAGGCAAAACAGGCTGGCCATATCTTTGACCTGATGGAGAAGTTTGCCGGTTATGGTTTTAACAAACCCCACTCGGTTGCCTATGCGCTGATTGCCTATCAGACCGCTTGGTTGAAACACTACTTTCCCGCTGACTTTATGGCAGCAGTGCTGTCGGCCGACATGCAAAACACTGACAAGGTCGTCACGAATATTGAAGAATGCCGGGAAATGAAGCTGAGCTTGCGGCCGCCAGATGTGAATCGCGGTGAGTTTCGTTTCATCGCGGATACTGAATCAAGCATTGTTTATGGTCTTGGCGCCATCAAAGGCCTGGGTGAAGGACCCATTGAATCCATCGTCAGCTATCGACAGGCTGAGGGTTGTTTCGGGGATCTGTTTGAGTTCTGTGAAAAAGTTGACCAGAGAAAAGTAAATAAACGAGCGCTTGAGGCGCTGATTGGCAGCGGTGCACTGGATCAGCTGGTGGCTCAGGTCCCTGATAATTGTCCTGATGTCATCGGCTTCAAACGAGCGTTATTGATGGCGAACCAGGTCGAAGCCGTTGGCCTTGCGGTTCAGAAAGCCAGCAACAAGGTTAGCGGCTTGACTGATCTCTTTGGCAGCGAAGTTCTGGTTAGTGATTCCGAAGAAGGACGCTACAACCATGTTGAAAATTTATGCAACCTGTCCTTCAAGGACCGGTTGGGTAAAGAGAAAGATTCCCTAGGGTTGTTCCTGACCGGACATATGGTTGATGAATACAAAGAGGACTTTGAGCACTTTACTGACCTGCGGCTGAGTAAGTTGCGAACAGGCCAGAGTGCGGTCACTGTCGGTGGGCTTGTGTTCGCGATGCGGGCAATGAAAAGCAAGCGTGGCGGCACCAATGCATTCGTTACGCTGGATGATAAAACCGGCCGTCTTGAAGTTCAGATATTCGGTGAGTTGTACGACCAGGTCAGGGAGAAGCTGAAAAAGGACGAGATTATATTTGTCCGAGGTTCCATCGAGGACGACGATTTCACAGGTGGCAAGAAGATGCGAGCGTCCGAGGTGATGACCCTGGAAGAAGCCAGGGCAAAGAAAGTATCCAAGCTGAAGGTCGAGATCGATACCTGCAACCTGTGTGATGGGTTCATTGATGAACTTGCTGAAATACTCCAACCCTTTCGTCCAAGAGACACGATCGGTTGTCCTGTTGCTGTCAAGATTGTAAACAAGATGTCGCAGGGAGATGTCATTCTTGGCGATGACTGGCGAGTCATACTCCACGACGACCTGCTCCAGAACCTGAAGGAACATTACGGTTCGGAGAAAGTTCACCTGCAGTATGCATGAGGCAGGTATCGTGCGCGAAAAAGTACTGACTGAAACCTTTCTGCGCCATCTCGAAGACCAGAAAATCAAACGGTTGGTCGTTGGCCTTAGTGGCGGCGTCGATTCGGTGGTCCTGCTGGATATAGTGAGCCAGATCAAGAAAGTTCCGGTTTCAGCGGTACATGTGAATCATCATCTTCATCCCCGCTCCGATGACGACGAAAAGTTCTGCATCGCTCTGGCTGAGAAATACCAGCTTGAAGTGCACTGTCAAAGTGTCGCGGTCAGTGCGCAGGGAAGCCTTGAAGCCAGGGCCAGAGAAGCCAGGTACAACGTCTTTGAACAGTATCTGGTCGAAGGTGATTTACTGTTGCTCGCTCACCACGCAGACGATCAGGTAGAGACTGTCCTGTTCAGGCTGTTTCGTGGCGGCAGGGTGCTTGGGCTTGAAGGAATGCCGGTTACCAGGGCGATCGGCAAGGCCGCGTTGCTCAGGCCGCTGCTGGAGATTCCCCGGACTGATATCGAAAAATATGCCAGGGAGCGCAAGCTTTCCTGGTGCGAAGACCCAACGAACGCCGAAGTTGATGCCGACAGAAACTATATTCGGCACAATATTATACCGGTGATCGATAGCCGTTTTCCCGCTGCTAAAAAAGCGCTGCTCGCAGGAATGGGGCGAGACCAAATAGCCAGGAATCAGCGCAAAGAACTGTTAGGCGGGCAGCTGGAACAAGCTCGTCATTCGTTGGATGGCCTGAAATTGAATCTATTGCGGCGGATGCCACAGGGCGAGCTTGTGTTGCTTCTGACCCACTGGCTGGACGATCTGAACCTACCGCAGCCCAGTGGCAGAATGCTGCTTGAGTTGGCAAGTAATATTGTGAATCAACATAGAATAGATATAGCGGCTAGCGAACTCGAGTTTCGCGATGTGGATAATGTGGTCTATGTCTTGCGGCCATTACCACCCATGGAGTTTGCAGGTTGTTCGCTCGGTGACTTTGAGTTCCCCGGCGGTTGTGTGTCCAACAACTTTATCAAGGGGGGAGGCCTGCGGGTGTCATCTGGCTATAGGGTGGCTTTCCGGTCGGGTAAGGAAAAGATCCGAATGGGGAATAATCGGGATATTAAGAATATTTTCCAGGAAAGCCATGTTCCTTCATGGCTTAGGGACCGGATCCCGCTAATCTACGCCGGGAATGAACTTGTGGCGATCGCTGCGGTACCTGACTGGCAGATCTCGATGAAGGTAGCTGACGGGTGGATGGCCGGGACCGAAGAAGAAGGCTTTGAGGTCACCCTTTCGCTGGCTGACCGAGTGCTGACAGAGTACTGACTCAAAAATAACTACCCTTCGAACTTGTCATAACCAAGAATTACATTGAGGGGGATTGGCCTACGTGTTAGTCTGTAATCCCATCTTGGTCACACATCTTGCGGCCGATATTGATCAGATGGGAGTTCGATGTCTCGCTTTATTTTTGTTACTGGTGGTGTAGTTTCCTCGCTCGGAAAAGGCATCGCTGCCGCCTCGCTGGGGGCGATTCTCGAAGCCCGCGGTCTCAGTGTCACCATGCTCAAACTCGATCCGTATATCAATGTGGATCCGGGCACGATGAGTCCTTTGCAGCATGGCGAGGTTTACGTCACTGCAGATGGTACTGAGACAGACCTTGACCTGGGCCACTATGAGAGGTTCGTCCGTTCCTGTAGTAACCTGACGAGGAACAATAATTTCACGACCGGCAGGATCTATGCCGACGTCATCGCCAAGGAACGCCGGGGAGATTACCTTGGCGCGACCATCCAGGTGATTCCGCATATTACAGATGCAATCAAAGCGAAAATTTTAAAAGCTTCTGAAGGTGTCGAGATAACCATCGTCGAGATCGGCGGGACGGTGGGTGACATAGAATCCCAGCCATTTCTTGAAGCGGTCAGGCAACTTCGCTTTGAGATGGGATCGAAACGGGCGTTGCTGATGCATCTGACCCTGGTACCTTATATAGCAACCGCTGGTGAGACCAAAACTAAGCCAACCCAACATTCTGTGAAAGAACTCCGCTCTATTGGCCTGCAACCGGACATCCTGATTGTCAGGTCTGATCACGAGATTCCAAAAAGCGCCAGAGACAAGATTGCGCTCTTTACCAATGTCGAGCCCCAGGGTGTCATTCCGCTGATCGACGCAGACACCATCTATAGAATCCCGTCGATGCTTAACGAACAGGGCCTGGACGATATTATTGTGGATAAGCTTGGCCTGGATGTTGGTCCGGCAGACCTCTCTGATTGGGGGAAAGTCGTCGATGCTCAGCTGAACCCCAGGCACACCATCAAGCTCAAGATGATCGGCAAGTACATGGAGCTGCTGGATGCCTACAAGTCGCTGAACGAGGCGCTTTTGCATGCCGGTATCCATACACACACTCAAGTTGATATCGATTTCATTGACTCGGTCGAGATCGAGGTTAAGGGCACAGATATGCTCATCGATGCCGATGCGATTCTGGTGCCCGGCGGTTTTGGTGAGCGAGGCTTCGAAGGCAAGGTGGCGGCGGCGCGTTATGCCAGGGAAAACAAGATTCCCTATCTTGGCATCTGTTACGGACTGCACGCTGCGGTTGTCGACATCGCCAGAAACCTTGCCGAAATGGAAAATGCGGATACCACCGAGAACAACCCCAATACCCGGTATCCGGTGATCGCGCTGATTACCGAGTGGGTGAACGAAGAAGGTGAGACAGAAACCCGGGATGAGGATTCAGACCTGGGCGGCACTATGCGTATGGGGGAACAAGTTTGTAATCTGGTTGACGATTCTCTCACCTATCAAATCTACGGGGAGTCAGAGATCAAGGAGCGGCACCGGCACCGATATGAGGTGAACAACAATTTTGTCCCCGCGCTGGAGGAAGCTGGCCTTAAAGTGGCAGGCAGAAGTGCAGACGATGTGCTGGTTGAGGTGATTGAGTACAAAGACCATCCGTGGTTTGTCGCGAGCCAGTTCCATCCGGAATTCACCTCGTCGCCCCGTGATGGTCACCCCCTGTTTACAAGTTTCGTTGAAGCGGCATTGGTCAGGAAAAACAGTTAGCCTGTAACCTGTATACTTCTTGCCCTGGGAATTTTGGTAGAAATAGCATGCAACTTTGTGGCCGAGAGATCACCGATACGTCACCTTTTTTCCTGATTGCGGGTCCCTGCGTCATTGAGTCTGAATCGCTGGCGATGGAGACAGCCGCATACCTGAAGGATGTCTGCGAGTCGCTGGATATCCTGTTTATTTACAAGTCATCTTTCGACAAGGCTAATCGATCTTCCCACGAGAGCTTTCGTGGACCCGGGATCAGCGAAGGTCTTCGAATTCTTGACAAGGTGAAGACACAGGTGCAGGTGCCGGTGCTGACAGATGTCCATGAAGATACCCCGCTGGATGAAATAAAAGATGTTGTGTCGGTGCTCCAGACGCCAGCATTTCTTTGCCGCCAGACCAACTACATTCAACGTGTTGCCAGTCTGGGCCTGCCCGTCAATATCAAAAAAGGTCAGTTTCTGGCTCCATGGGACATGCAACACGTCGTCAGCAAAGCCAGGGCAACCGGCAATGACCAGATCATGGTGTGTGAACGTGGCGCCAGCTTTGGTTATAACAATCTGGTTTCGGATATGCGTTCACTGGCTGTGCTTCGTGAGACAGGATGTCCGGTGGTCTTTGATGCAACCCATAGTGTGCAGTTGCCGGGTGGCCAAGGAGCTACCTCCGGGGGGCAAAGAGAAATGGTGCCGGTACTGGCAAGGGCGGCGATGGGGGCGGGTGTGCATGGTGTATTTATGGAAACCCACCCAGACCCTGAAAATGCCATGAGTGACGGACCGAACAGCTGGCCGATGCACGAGATGAAGGAATTGCTCACCACTCTGATGCAAATTGATTCAGTGGTAAAACCAACGCTTGCTTAAGGTTTTTTTTCAACACTATTTTTTAAACCGATTTTTTTAAACCTGTTTTTTAACCAAAGGGGAGCGACAGATCAGTCATTATGGAAATTATTGATATTAGAGCGAGGGAGATTCTTGATTCTCGCGGTAACCCAACGGTCGAGGCTGAGGTAGAAGTTGAAGGTGGATTCACCGGATCTGCCGGTGTGCCATCGGGTGCGTCTACAGGTTCTCGCGAGGCCCTTGAACTTCGCGACAAGGACCCGTCCCGTTACCTGGGTAAGGGTGTCCTGAAGGCTGTCGAGAACATTAATACCCGTTTGCGCGAGATGCTGATCGGTCGCGAGGTGCAGGCGCAGGCTGATATCGACCAGATGATGATTGATATGGATGGTACTGAGAACAAGGGTAACCTTGGTGCTAATGCCATGCTTGCGGTCTCGCTTGCAACCGCCGCCGCAGCTGCAAAAGCAAGAGGGCTGCAGCTATACGAATACCTGGCGGAGCTCGATGGTAGTCCGGGTAGGTACAGCATGCCGGTACCGATGATGAACATCCTAAATGGTGGTGAGCATGCCGATAACAACGTCGACATTCAGGAGTTCATGGTGCAGCCAGTGGGTGCTGCAACGTTCACTGAGGCGCTCAGGTGTGGAGCGGAAATATTCCATACCTTAAAAGCGGTACTTTCTTCGAACGGCCTGAGTACAGCAGTGGGTGATGAAGGAGGCTTTGCCCCCAACCTGCCCAGTAATGAAGCCGCGCTTCAGATGATTATGGAAGCGATAGACAAGGCAGGATACACGGCCGGTGAAGATGTTTTCCTGGCGCTTGATTGTGCCGCCTCCGAATTCTACAAGGATGGCGGCTACGTCCTTTCCGGAGAAGACAAGCAGTTCAATTCGGAAGGTTTCAGCGATTACCTGGCTGATCTGGTCGATCGATATCCAATCCTGTCGATTGAAGATGGCCTTGATGAGAGTGATTGGGAAGGGTGGGCGTATTTAACCAAAATACTCGGAGATCGTATCCAGCTTGTGGGCGACGACCTTTTTGTGACTAATCCGGTAATACTGAAAAAGGGCATAGATGCGGGCGTTGCCAACTCTATTCTGATCAAGGTCAATCAGATTGGAACCCTGTCTGAGACCCTTGAAGCCATTAAACTGGCGCGAGAAGCTGGCTATACAACGGTTATTTCCCATCGTTCGGGCGAGACCGAGGACACGACAATTGCTGACCTGGCGGTCGCCACAGCCGCAGGGCAAATCAAGACAGGGTCACTTTGTCGTTCTGACAGGGTTGCAAAGTACAACCGGTTGCTGAGAATAGAAGACCATAGCTCAGCCATCTATAAGGGAATGACAGAATTTCGAAGATGATCACACCTTTTCGCATATTCGTTGTCGTGCTGCTGTTGGCAATTGCTGGCCTCCAGACTCGCCTGTGGACAGGGCAGGGTAGTTTTGCACACGTCAATGGGCTCGGAGAGAAAGTATCATTGCGCTCCGCCGAAAACGACAGCCGTCGTGGGCGAAACACTGTCCTGAAGGCCGAGATAGTCGATCTCAAACAGGGTCTTGAGGCGGTAGAGGACATCGCGCGAAGTGAGCTTGGCATGATCAAGAAGGGAGAAACTTTCTTCCTGATTGTCGAAGATTAAGGACAACTCTTAGCGATGCACGCGATGGCGCGCCACAGGATACCGCAATACTCGGACGATCTATTTCGGACGTTGCAACCTCTCCCGACGGTCAATGGCTGTATCAAAACGCTGCCTGGTGAATTTGTGGTTGATGAGATATTGCCATTTGAACCAATTGGGACAGGCGAGCATCTCTATATAGAAATTGAAAAGACCGGTGCGAACACCGGTTGGGTCGCCTACCAGTTGGCCAGCTTTTTGGAGGTCCGGGATCTGGATGTCAGCTATGCGGGTCGAAAGGACAGGCATGGCGTCACCACGCAGTGGTTCAGCTGTTATTTACCAACAGGTACCGACGTAGACTGGACGCTGTTTTCAGTCGAAGGTGTTGTGGTGAAATCCATGACATGGCACCGTAGCAAGTTGCGACGTGGCCAGTTGCAGTGCAATGTTTTCCGGATAAAAGTTCGTCACGGCGAACTAACGGAATTGCAGGGTCGCGATCTTGTCGAAAGGTTAGAGCAGTTGTCTGATCAGGGGCTTCCAAACTATTTTGGACCGCAGCGGTTTGGCCGGGATGGACACAATCTCATCCTCGCGGATCAATTGCTGCGAAAAGGCGAGCGAGTTCGCGGCAACCGGGGGATATTGATATCTGCGGCGCGCTCGTGGCTGTTCAACGGATTCCTCGCAAGGCATCTTGAGCAGGGTGATGCGCAGGAAGTGGCGCAGGGGCCGTTAATCGGTAAGTCCAGGGATCCCCAGCCGGGTGAAGAATATTTTGATGAAACGGAACAGGCCTGGGCGGCAGGGCTCAGGAAGCTAGGTGCGAAAGTCGGCACTCGTGACCTTATCGTTCGACCCGATGAGATGAGTTGGTCAGCGGCAGAAGACGCGCTTGTTTTACAGTTCAGGCTACCGCCGGGAAGCTATGCAACCGCCTTGCTTCGTGAGTTGTTCCTGGTTAAGGACGAATCCTTATGACTTCAGATCTTGACCTGAAGGGTATCGGTATGACTTCCCAGCGGACCAGAAGCCGGCTGGTAGAGCGACTTCGCGAGCAGGGTATACACAACGAGCATATTCTGGATGTCATCAGCGAGACGCCGCGTCATGCGTTTGTTGATGAAGCATTGGCGCATCGGGCCTACGAAGACACAGCGCTGCCTATAGGGTTTAAGCAGACAATTTCACAACCGTATATTGTTGCCAGAATGACCGAAGCGTTACTCGCCGATGGGCCGATCGAGAACGTACTTGAAGTCGGTACCGGCTCTGGTTACCAGACGGCGGTTCTGTCGCGGCTTGTATCAAAGGTATACACCGTTGAGCGTATCAGTGGGTTGTTAAATCGTGCGAAGGAATTACTGGCGACGATCGGCTACCGCAACATTCAATTCAAACATGCTGATGGTGGGATGGGCTGGCCGGAGCGAGGTCCGTTTGACGCGATTATTGTTACCGCATCACCCCGGGTCATACCGGAAGCGCTGATTGAACAACTTTCGCCCACCGGCAGGATGATGGTTCCAGTGGGTGAAGCACGTCACCAGGAACTGGTTCTGGTTCAAAGAAATGGTGATGAAGTAGAGCACCAGGTGCTTGAGGCGGTCAGGTTCGTACCCCTTCTGAGCGGCAAGTCCTGATTTTGTTGTCATGAATAAAAATATTCGTATTGTTTTAGTAGGTGTCATGATGGGTGCCGCCGAGGTTGTTCCAGGCGTATCAGGCGGCACTATTGCGTTTGTTTCAGGATTTTACGAGCGGCTGGTTAATGGCATTGCGCGGCTAACCCCGTTTAGTCTGTTAGAGCTGCCGAAAATCGGTTTTGTCACCTGGTGGAAGAAGTACGACCTTGGATTCCTGTTTGTGCTGTTTGGCGCGATGCTTGTCTCGATTTTGATATTGGCTCGAGGCGTCAGTTACCTTCTTGCTGAGCACCCCGTTGGAATTTGGTCGTTCTTTTTTGGATTAGTGCTGTCATCCGTATTCGTTGTTGGGCGGCGGCTGCTGCCTTTGTCGGTGGAAAGTGGTTTGGCCCTTGGGGTCGGGGTTGCAGTTGGCATAGTGGTGGTACGTATTATTCCATTCGAGGCAGAGATTTCAGGTTTAACGTTGTTTGCGGGTGGTTGCATTGCGGTGTGTGCCTGGATCCTGCCAGGGTTGTCTGGCTCTTTTCTGCTGCTGGTGCTTGGTCTTTACCAGACGGTGATTACGGCGATAAAAAACTTCGAGTTACTGACACTTTGCTACGTGGGCTTGGGAAGCGTTGTCGGCCTGATGTGTTTTTCCCGAATCCTGACGGTGCTGCTTGCTCGATTTTATGACGTGACGGTGGCGCTGCTTGTAGGGTTCATGCTGGGTTCCCTGACAAAAATCTGGCCGTGGAAACATACCACCAGCTACCAAATAAAACACGACGGTAGCCAGATTCCTGTGGTGCAGGAACCCGTTCTGCCTGGTGCGTACGAGCAGTTAACCGGTGCTGATCCGGAGATTGTGCTGGCGTTAGCAGCCCTGGTCACGGGGTTTTTCGTTATTTCTCTCATGGACAGGTTTGCCTTCCTCAAAGAATCGAATGCCGAAAAGGATATGGAATAATAAAACTGGGCGTACTGGCCTGGTCCTGCTGCTAGTGGTGTTTTTAATCACCGGGTGTGCTGGACTCCCACCGATTTACACCGTTGCCGGTGGTACTGGCACGTATGTGGTCAGGAAGGGTGACAGCCTGTACTCCATCGCGTTCCGTTTTGGTCTTGATTACAAGAGCCTGGCTCGAATTAATGGCGTTCGGCCCCCCTATACGATCTATGTTGACCAGTTGATTCGACTGCGTGGCTCGGCAGAGTTGCCTAAAAAAGACAGCGCTCCAGTGGCGACCCAATCGTCCTCCAGGCCATCATCTAAAGTATCAAAGGCACCTCCAGCGCCCAGTGCGCCCGTTGCCAGCTGGCGGTGGCCACTTAAGGGGGAAGTTATTAAGCGGTTTTCCCTTGCTCAACCCGTCAATAAAGGCATCGATATCGCCGGAGACAGCGGCGATACGGTGAGGGCTGCTGCCGATGGTGTTGTTGTTTATGCGGGGGGTAATCTCAGGGGTTACGGGCAGTTGGTGATTGTTAAACACAACGATAGTTTTCTATCAGCCTATGGTAACAACGAGAAGATGCTGGTGAAGGAGGGTGAGAGAGTGAAGGCAGGAAAATCTATCGCACGGGTGGGTAAAACAGCTGCCAATGTTGAGATGCTGCACTTTGAGATTCGCCAAGACGGCAAGCCAGTTGACCCACTAAGGTACCTTCCAACCCGCCAGCCCTGAGCGCTATCTGGACAAACCTAACTGGGACCGGATGAGGCAAGCGGGATACAAGCGCAAAGCAGACGACAATAAAGAACCCAAACAAACAGAGCATAGCCATCCATAAACAAACCCGCAGTGGATTGTCAGGACACCAAAAGCTGATAGAATGCCCTTTTTTACAAATTTGTAAGCTCAAGGGAACGATATGACATTTGTGGTGAGTGACGGCTGTATTAAATGTAAGCACACCGATTGTGTAGAAGTGTGCCCGGTAGATTGTTTTTATGAAGGCCCCAACTTTCTGGTCATCAGCCCTGATGAGTGTATTGATTGCGCTCTATGTGAGCCTGAGTGCCCGGTCGACGCCATTTATTCTGAAGATGAACTTCCGGAAGCCGAGCAGGAATTTCTCCAGTTGAATGCCGAGCTTTGCGAAACCTGGCCAAACATTACCGAAAAGAAAGACCCCCTGCCCGATGCCGAAGACTGGGCAGAGGTGAAGAACAAGCGGGACCACCTGGCAACCTGAACACCACAGGAAGCGAGGTTCAACTCGTTTCCTGTTTATTTAATAGTCGTCTACCTTTCCTTTATCTCCCTCTTGGCTCATCAGGTCCCATATGGATCGAGCCAAGTGCTAATTTTGGGAAAGCCCATGCAGTTCATAGATCAGCGCTAGTGCATCCCTTGGCGAGAGTGAATCCACATCCAGACCCTGCAGACGGGTCCGCAGTTCATCGGGTTCAGTTGCCGATGCGACGAAAAGGTCCGACTGTGCTGGGTGTGCGTCCATCCTGACCTCGTTTTCCTCTAGCTGCCTCAGCTTTTCCTGAGCGATGCGGATGACCGATTGTGGGACACCGGCGAGTTTTGCAACCTGTAATCCGTAGCTCTGGCTGGCGGGACCATCATTGACCGCGTACATGAAGATAATGTCCTCACCGAACTCGCGTGCAGCAAGATGTACATTTCGGGCTTGTGCCAGGTTTTCAGGCAGGGCTGTGAGTTCAAAATAGTGCGTCGCGAACAAGGTTAACGCGCCGATATCCGTGGCGATCGAATTGGCGACCGCCCAGGCCAGGGATAAACCATCGAAGGTCGATGTGCCCCTGCCGATTTCATCAAGCAACACCAGCGAATGAGTCGTGGCGTTATTAAGGATAAGCGCCGTTTCTGTCATCTCGACCATAAAGGTGGATCGACCACTGGCGAGGTCATCAGACGAACCTATTCGGGTAAAGATCCTGTCGATTGCGCCGATGCTTGCCGATCTAGCGGGCACGAAGCAACCGATATGTGCTAACAATGTAATTATGGCGCACTGGCGCATGTAAGTTGATTTACCACCCATATTAGGGCCGGTAATAATCAGTAATTGTGTCTCACCGCCCAGGTCAAGGTCGTTGGCGATGAACGTGCCTTCCATCGTCTGTTCAACAACAAGATGGCGTCCCTGCTCTATTTCTAGCGCAGGGTCCTGGGTTAACACTGGTCGGACCAGCTGCAATGTGACTGAACGTTCCGCGAGGGTGTTGATCACGTCAAGTTCAGATATGGCGTTGGCAAGATCCTGGAGCAGCGTTAGCTGTCCGACTAATAGCTCCAGCAGTTCGTCATAAAGGTGTTTTTCCCTGGCGAGTGCCCGGCTTTTGCTGCTGAGAGCCTTGTCCTCGAAAGTCTTCAGTTCCGGCGTAATAAAGCGCTCAGCATTCTTGAGGGTCTGCCGCCGAACATAGTGCGCGGGGGCTTTTTCAGCCTGGCTTTTACTGATTTCGATGTAATAGCCGTGTACCCGGTTATAACCGACCTTGAGTGTGCTGAGTCCTGTGACTTCTCGTTCTTCGGTTTCAAGCTTTATCAGGTATTGCGCAGCGTTCTCGCTGATGGATCGGAGCTCATCCAGCTCGTCGTCGTATCCCTTTTTGATGACCCCGCCTTCCCGGATAACAACGGGTGGATTTTCGATAACGGCTTTTTCAAGTTCCCGTGCCAGTTCGGGAAGTGGTTTACATTTTTGGGCGAGTTGCGCAATGCGGTCTGCATCAATAGCGCTGAGCAGGTCGCTGAGTTCAGGCAGGATAGCGAGTGCGTCCCTAAGGCGCGCGATGTCTCTTGGCCTGGCGGATCGAAGCGCGACACGGGCCAGTATTCGTTCAATATCGCCTATGTTCCGCAGGCAGGAGAACATTGGGTCAGCGTGCTTGCCCTGGACAATTCGATCGATGGCGTCCATACGTCCGCTCAGTACCTGGCGTGAACGGATGGGACGGTTAATCCAGCGCTGCAGCAGTCGTCCGCCCATGCTGGTTGCTGTTTTGTTTAACACAGCAAACAGTGTGTGTTCTTCGCCCCCATGGATGTTAAGGGTCAGTTCAAGGTTTCGACGTGAAGAGCCATCGATGTGCACAGCTTCATCACTGGTCAGCTTTTGCAGACGGTTAATATGTGGCAGTTCGGTTCTCTGGGTTTCCTGCACATAGGCAAGCAGACACCCTGCAGCCCGAAGGCCAAGATCCATATCATCACAATCAAAACCGGCGAGGTCTCTTACGTTGAACTGTTTTGTCAGTGCAGCCCTGGCAGAGGTCAGGTCAAATTCCCACTCAGACAGGCATCTTGAACCCGCATGACCTGTGGCCATTAACGGATACTGCTGATTATCCATCAGGAGTATCTCTGCAGGAGAAAGCCGATGAAGCTCACTGACCAGGCTGGTTTCAATAGGATGTTCAGCGACTTCAAATCGACCGCTGGAGATATCCAGGGTAGCAAGGCCAAACGATGTGCCGTCAGCGCTGATCGCGGCGATAAGATTGTCTCGGCCAGCATCCAGCAGGGATTCTTCGGTCAGCGTGCCCGGGGTCACGATACGCATGACCTTTCGTTCAACAGGCCCTTTGCTGGTCGCGGGATCGCCTATCTGCTCGCAGATGGCAACAGAGACACCCCGTTGAACAAGTTTGGCGAGATAGGTATCCACAGCATGAAAGGGAACACCGCACATTGGGATGGGTTCGCCTGCTGAAGAGCCTCTGGCGGTGAGCGTTATGTCGAGCGCATCGGCTGCTTGAGCAGCATCCGTGAAAAACAGCTCATAAAAGTCACCCATGCGATAGAACAAAAGTTCATCAGGGTGCTGGGCCTTAATGGCCAGGTACTGGCGCATCATCGGTGTATGGTGTTGTTCTTTACTGCCCATTTATCGCGGCCCATTTCCCTGTAATCTATTTTATTTCAATATCTTATATGAACAATTGTTCTTTAGCGGTGGTGCTCGTTTGTCCATGTTTATCCAGCCAAGGTTACACAAGTGTGCCTTGTTTATGGTAACTACCCCGTATTGAGGGAAGAGTTACTTTGCACGATAAGTGTAACGTCAAGCTGGCACAGGGAGCGGTAACTCCCTATGCCGGAATCAACCGATATAGGAGATCGGCATGACTCAGGCTCATTCTAAACCACTCTCGTCCTTTGGTATCAAAAAGATGTGCGTGGGAAAGATACTGGCCGACCTTGGAGAATATCGTGTGTTTCGGGTCACCCGAAACACAGCTGGCATTCGTTACCTCTACCGTTTCAGGTGTTCCCATAGCGATAAATTGATCCACGGTACTTTACCCGGTACTTTACCCCGGGTAATTACTCCGACCCCGTTGTTCAGACGGGGAAGTAGTTCACTTTGCCCTTTCGTCGGGGATAGAGGACTTTCCTCAGAGTATTGAGTTAAGATTTACCGGCGACGCCGAGGAGGGAATGTCATCAACGAGACTTCAAGAAAGTTAGCTATAGCGCTCACTTTTTCCATCTTGGTGATCTCTATCTATTTGGGTTTTCACTGGATTCAGACCAGTAGCTTTCTAAAACAGAACGAGTTAACTAACGAGGGCTTTGATTTTTCCAACATTGATCCGGAAATTCTAGAGGCTGCATTGGACCGAAGTGCCGATGAAGAGTGGTTCGAAATTTCTGCTGAATTACTCGCGCAACGCAGAAAGCATCATTCGCTTAAGACAGGAGGCTTTACCGTTGGGGATGAAGTTGTATTTTCTAAAAAAGATCTGGATGAAGCAAAAAAGCAGCTCAATAAATTAGTCTCGAAGGAAAATAGCGACACGTCGAACAATAATAGCAAGAGATTACGCAGCAATGCCTTCAGAAAGGATATCGATGCTCTGAGAGATCTGAACTCTGGTAACGAGCCCAATATTCAAGTGAGCGCCACAGGTCGGGTTTTATCCGTGACAGGCCGATTTGATTTATCGAACTTTGGTGACACCAATATCGGAAATTCTTTTGGCAGGGGCGCCGCGCATTTTGTAGAGTCACATAGTACGGTTTTTGGTGTAGGCACTGAAACCGATATTGTTTCTCCATCAGAAAACCAGCAGGGTCCATCGGGCGAGCAAATTGTCAGGCTCCAGAAGAGTTATAAAGATCTTCCAGTATGGGATCAGGCGATTATTGTCTCAATTCTTGATGGTTACATAACCTCAGTTTCAGGGAGCCTCCACGGCATTGAAAAAAACATCGACACTAATACCAAGCTTGCCGAGATAGATCTAAAAAGAGCTGTCTCTGACCATTTAGAAACCAAAACCACAGATTTTAAAAGCTTTTCGAGCGAGCGCGGAATACTTCGCTACGCTGGCATAGATCATTATGCATACAAAGCTTCGGTTGAGATTAGCCCAACGAGTGTTTGGGATGTTTTTGTGGACCCGTTTACCTCCAAAATCATCACCGCGACTTCGCTCGTAATGCAACAGTCGACCCCGAGTTCAGGCGAAGACCTTTTAGGCAACCAGAGATCCTTTCGGTCATTCAAAAACGGGGAATCCTATCTGCTGGTTGATGATGTATCAGAAAGCACCCAAATAAAAATAGGAACCTATCCAGCTAACAGTGAAGGCAGCCTACCAGTTGTATCCTCGTCGCAACCTAATTCCGGCTGGGATCCCGCAGGGGTTAGCGCCTTTGTTAATGCAGAACTATCCTATAAGTATTTTTCTGAAACCCATGGGCGGAACAGTTTTGATAACAAGGGCTCTGACCTTGTCCAACTTGTCAATTATGAACAAGAGCAGGGAACCTGCTACGACAATGCCTTTTGGAACGGTACTATGGTCTATGGCACTGGGTGCCTCCCTACGTATCGTAATTGGGCCGCAGCCACGGATGTGGCTGTTCATGAGTTAGCGCACGGTGTAGTCCAACACACCTCAGGATTGAGATACTCCAATCAGTCCGGGGCCCTGAACGAATCATTTGCGGACGTTTTTGGGGTGCTGGCGACTGACACTACTGATTGGCTCTTGGGTTCAGATGCCTATGTCACACCTGGAAGATTTATAAGAAGTTTGAGCAATCCGCCAAGTAATGGCCGTCAACCAGGACATATGGACAACTTTCAGCATCTTGCCAATACACCTGAGACGGATCACGGGGGCGTCCATATAAATAGTGGAATACCCAACCGGGCAATGTATTTGCTAGCCGAGGGACTAACCACTGAAGGGCTTGGTGCCAGCATTGGTCGTAATAAAACAGAAAAAATTGCTTACTCCGCTTTACTAAAACTCTCGGCCATTGCGGAATTTGAAGATTCTGCCAATCAGATGGTCATTGAGGCCGGGCTTCTCTACGGCGCTAATAGTCAAGAACAAGAATCGGTTAGAAAGGCTTGGGCAGAAGTTGGTATTGTCACTAGTGCATTAGAATCAACCAGCAATCAGCGCAAGGAAGAGAGTGGCGGAAGTCTGGACATAGATCCAGCTCAGGGTGACAGTGTCATGACCTACCTGAGGTCCCAAGATGGAACTACTAGTGATGATAGTGACGAGGATTACGATGTTTATTTGTACACGATTAATCAACCCTATGAAGGCTTTTTAGAGGGCGAAAATATTGGTCCAGTGAATGACTCACCTGCAGCGTACATCAGGCCATCGATCGCGACGCGAGAAGATGGCTCGACCCTGATCGCTTATATTGGTAAAGATGGGATTGCTCGCCTTACTTTGCCGAATACTGAAGACAATAAAATTGAAGGCGGTGCTGCAAATCAGGTAAGGAGCATTGCGCTGTCTCGGGATGGGTTAAAATATGCATTCGTGCCAGAAAATTCGGCGACCATATGGGTGTATGATTTTACGAGTCAAGAGTGGACTGATTACGAGATCATGGAACCGAATTATAGTGAAGACGAACCTGGGACCAGGGTTCAGTTGGTTGATTCGATTTCTTTTGACCCTCAC
>Ga0206679_10000467_pt1 | contig 33272 bp, 25 predicted proteins | sample M110012015metaG_FD_155464 | JGI IMG/M metagenome (GOLD analysis project Ga0206679, IMG submission 155464) | Ammonia-oxidizing marine archaeal communities from Monterey Bay, California, United States - M1 100m 12015 | ecosystem: Environmental > Aquatic > Marine > Intertidal zone | place: USA... | reverse complement strand
TAGCACATACAACAAGTGCTTGAACAAATAATAAAAAGGAGATCCCCCTTCAATCTTAACAAGAATAGGAACAAAACTATAGACAGTAACCAATGAAAAAGAAAGCATCAAAATGGATATGATCCATATTACCGGATCCCCTTTAAGATATTTCAAATACGCTCTCATTGATTAAGTTTTTGAAACAATGATGAAAAATAATTCATTGAATAAGGACCGTCTGAATCCGATGCCGTAAAAAGAATTATGCCTGGGCTAAATGAAAACTGCTCCAGACTTTTAATGGATTTTTTTATATCTAGAAAATGCTTGATGTCTTTTTGTTTCTTTACTATGTCCTGACATTCCCCATAAATAATGTATTCCTCTACCTTTTTTTGACACTCATCATAAGATTTGATGTACGCATTTATCTCTGCGTAATTTCCCAACCAAACGGTTCGAAACGGAAACGACTCTATGGTCTTTTCCAAGACCGAAATATTAGGGTTTTGCCAGCTAAAAGCATCCATACCAAATAATTTCCCATGAGACTTCAAGGAAGAATCAGATGGACTCAATAAGGCCTGCTCTCGTGCTTTAGCTATAGCACTCCTAATTTTATCGAATTCCTTTTCTATCATTATTATAACATTCTTACCGCTTGCTTAAATTGATTCCCTCGATCCTCATAACTTTCAAACAAATCAAAACTTGCACATGCAGGAGAAAGTAGAACAGATTCATCTTTTCTTGCTAAACGGTAGGCATAAGCTACAGCCTCAACTGCATTTCTCGCCTCTACAACAGATTCAACCTTTGATTGAAATGCCTCAATGATTTTTTCGTTGTTCTCACCAAGACAAATAATGGCTTTAACTTTTTCATCGACTAAGCTCATCAATTCGTTATAGTCGTTCCCCTTGTCAACACCACCAACAATCCAAACCGTTGGTTTTTCCATACTCTCTAGAGCAAACCAGGTTGAATTAATATTAGTTGCTTTAGAATCGTTAATAAATTCTACACCATTGATCTTGGCAACAAATTCCAAGCGGTGTTCTACATTGACAAAGTCCTCGAGACTCTGTCTCACAATATCCTTGCGGATTTCTACAATTCTGGCGGCTATCCCAGCTGCCAGGGAGTTTTGGGTATTGTGCTTACCCTTCAAAGCTAAATCATGAATGGACATAGTAAATTGATCTTTTATATTGATTATTAATTGTTCCTTGTTTATATATCCTCCGACCGATTGATTTTCGGTTAAAGAGAATGTTGCTAGATTCACGTTGGCGCTTTTTTTTTCAAGCGCCAATGTAATTTTTGGATCATCAGCGTTATAGATGAACCAATCATTTTCAGTTTGATTATTAATGATTTTCATTTTTGAATCGATATACAAATTCATGTCATTTTCGTATCGATCTAAATGATCAGGAGTGATATTCAACAATATCGAAATGTCAGCTTTAAAATGATTTAGATCATCTAGCTGAAATGAGCTCAGCTCAAGTACGTAATAATCATAATCCGACTGGACAAGCTGTCGAGCAAAGCTTTTCCCAACATTTCCACCAAAACCTACGCTGTACCCAGCTTTTTGAAGAATATGGTAAACCAACATTGTCGTGGTTGTTTTGCCATTGCTTCCAGTGATACAAATGGTTTTAGCAGTAGAAAATGTTGATGCAAATTCAATCTCCGATAGCATAGAAATATTTGCTTCTTTAATGAATTGAATTATCGCCGTTTTATTTGGTATACCTGGAGATTTTATAACCAGATCTGCCTTTCCAATTGTTTCAAGTGTATGTCCATTTTCTTCGTAGGAAATACCGTTTTCCTTAAGTTCTTTTCTGAAATCATCTTTTATCAAATTAAAGTCAGAAACAAATACATTTGCACCCATTTTTTGGGCGAGCAAAGCTGCACCAACACCACTTTCTCCGGCGCCAATCACAACGATATATTTGTTTTTCAAATTCATTATCTGACTTTTAATGTTACAATGGTGACCACCGCGAGAAGCACTGCTAGAATCCAAAACCTAGCTACAATCTTGGCCTCGTGCAAACCTGACTTTTGATAGTGATGATGTAATGGTGCCATTTTAAAGATTCGTCTACCCTCTCCATATTTTCGTCTGGTATATTTAAAATATCCCACCTGTAACATGACAGAGATGTTTTCAATTAGAAATACGCCACATAGAACAGGAATCAAGAGTTCCTTTCTAATGGAAATAGCGAATACAGCGATAATTCCACCGATAGCAAGACTTCCTGTATCTCCCATAAAAACCTGTGCTGGATATGAATTGAACCACAGGAATCCGATACATGCGCCTACAAATGCTGAAATAAAAATAACCAGCTCTTCTGCAAAAGGAATGTACATGACATTCAAATATTCTGCAAAGCTTACATGAGAACTCACATATGCCAATATCGCCAGCGCAATTCCAACTATAGCTGAAGTACCGGTAGCCAGTCCGTCAAGACCATCAGTCATATTGGCACCATTTGAAACGGCAATAACAATGAAAATCACAATGGGAATAAAAATCAACCAACCGTATGAGCCATCCCCTCCAATAAGCCATTTGTAGTTGAACTCATTGTCTTTTACAAAGGGAATGGTTGTAGTCATTTCATCTGTTTCAACCCATTTAAAATCACCCTCAGTATCCAGGTCAGTCTCCTCATGGACAACAAGTTTTTCATTTTTCTTGAGCTGATAATCATGTGCAACTCTCTTATGTACAACGACATCATCCGAAAAATAAAGCACGGATCCCACAATCAATCCTACCCCAATTTGACCTATGATTTTAAACCTTCCCTTTAACCCTTCTTTATTTTTTTTGAAAACCTTTATATAATCATCTAAAAAACCAATCAGACCAAGCCACACTGTTGCCAACAACATGGTAATCACATAAACATTTTCCAATCTCGCAAACAAAATCGTTGGGATAAGTATAGCTCCCAAAATTATCAGCCCTCCCATAGTAGGAGTTCCCGATTTTTCCATCTGCCCTTCAAGACCCAAATCTCGAACGGTTTCACCAATTTGCTGTCTTTGTAAACGTCCAATAATTCTCTTGCCAAAAACAATTGAGATTATTAAAGATGAAATCAAAGCCAAAGCAGCCCTAAACGAAATGTATCCAAATAATCCAGCTCCGGGAAAATTGTATTTCTCTAAAAATTCAAATATATAATACAGCATTAGTTTTCAATTTTATTTAAAAATTCACTTGCGATTTGGTAATCATCAAAATCGTGTTTTACTCCATTTATCTCTTGGTACTTTTCATGTCCTTTTCCCGCCAGAAGTATGATATCTATACTATTAGCAAGCTTTATGGCGAGCTTTATGGCTTCCCTTCTGTCAGAAATAGAAACCGTCATCTCTCGTTCTAATTCATCAAGTCCATTTTTCATATCATCCAATATCAATTCAGGGTTTTCACTTCTAGGATTATCAGAAGTAAGAATGAGCTGATCACTCATTTTAGCAGCTATTGACGCCATAATGGGACGCTTAGAAGCATCTCGATCACCTCCACAACCTACAACCGTAAATAGCTTCGCATTTTTCTTTTTTATACTATTGATTGTCGAAAGCACATTTTCTAAGGCATCAGGCGTATGCGCATAATCCACAATCGCAGTGGGTCCTTTTTGTCCTTTTACATATTGAAAACGCCCATCAACGGAGCTTAAATTACTTAAGGCACTAAGCGTCTCCAATTTATCTTGACCGAGAAGAGTAGCAGTAGCAAATACAGTTAATAAATTATAGGCATTGAACTGTCCAATTAATCTTGAATAAAACTCTTTCCCATCCATATTTAAGATCAATCCAGAGATCTCATTCTCAATTATTTTAGCTTTAAAATCTGCCGGTGTTTTGAGTGCATAATTGAATTTTCGAGCAGCAGTGTTTTGAAGCATGACTGATCCATTTTTATCATCAATATTGGTCAATGCAAATGCTTCAGGAGATAGGTTATCGAAAAACTTTTTCTTTGCCTTTATATATGCATCGAAGGTTTTATGATAATCTAAATGGTCATGACTAATATTTGTAAATACTCCTCCCTTAAACTCGATTCCATACACCCTATTTTGAACTACCGCATGAGAGCTTACCTCCATAAAACAGTGTGTGCATCCCATTAGTACCATCTTATTTAAGAGCTTATTCAAGGAAACAGGATTCGGCGTAGTATGTGTCGCTATAATAGAATGATCTACAACTTTATTTGTTACTGTTGAAATTAGCCCGCATTTATAGCCAATACCACTATATAAATCATGTAATAAGGTTGCCGTAGTCGTTTTACCATTAGTACCGGTAATACCGACAAGATTCAGTTTTTTAGAAGGATAATCAAAATATGCACTTGCCATTAAGGCAAGAGCAATAGAGCAATCTTCAACGACGACTATGGTCAAATCACTTTGCTTGTAATCGATGTTTTTCTCGGAAATAATACATCGGCATCCCTTATCTATAGCAGACTGAATATAATCATGTCCATCTACTACTTCTCCTTGAATTGCGATAAACACATCTCCCGTTGAAACAAGCCTTGAATCAAAGTGAAGGTTCTTAACTTCAATCGCTATTTCTCCTTGAATGATTTCAAACTTAAACCCATTTAATATGTCCTTTAACCTTTTCATTATTCCTTCAATGTGATTTGAATTAATCGACCTTTCTCAATCTCCTCTCCCTCACGAACAGATTGATAAACAACCTTTCCATAACCTTTAATTTTTACGATATAGCCCATCATTTCAAGTAGAAATACCGCATCTTTAGCTGTCATTCCTTTCACATCAGGCATGGTGTTCGTTTCGATTTTCCTGTCGGATAATTTGATTTCTGAAGAAGAATTAGAGGTATTTACCCAGTCTCCTGACTTTCCTAGCTGATAGTTATATCCCAATTCAGTAAGCGAACGAGAAATATCAGCTTTATAACCAGCCTTAATTTGTGGTGATTTAGAAGCTCTCTTCCCTGTTTCGTTGATTGCATCGTGAAATTGCAAATTTGATGCGAAGACCTTATTAGCAACAGAAGCGAAAACCGTACCCGAAACCTTCGCCCCATATATGTATTTTTTAGGCTTATAGATTACAACAATACAAGAATACAAAGGGTTTTCCGCTGGGAAGTACCCACAAAAAGAAGCTTGATATTCCGAATTTTTTCGGTCTAAAAACTGACCGGATTCGTCCATGATCTTTGCTGTACCGGTTTTTCCAGCTATATTAAATTCAACACTTTTAAGGTCTGACCCTGTGCCATTTTTCATAACGCCTTCCAGACACTTTTTTACCTTATCAATTGTTGAACGTGAGCAGATTTTGTCTTTTAAAACAACTGGAGGAAACCGTTCAACCACCTTGCCTGATCGTCTTATTTCCTGAACGAATAATGGCTTCATCATTTTTCCATTATTTGCCACGGTATTATATAAACTCAATGTTTGTAGCGGCACCTGTTCAACCTCATAACCAATAGCCATATATGGTATAGATAAACCCGACCAAACATCAGTACCCGGCCGAGAGACCAATGGCTTTTTTTCTCCTAGAAGCTTTATACCTATTGACTCCGTCAATCCAAATTGCTCTAGGCGCTCAATGAACTTATGCGGCTCATTTTTATATTTTTCATTTATCGTTGGAGCCAATACATTTGAAGATTTTTCAAAGGCCTTTTGCACTGTTATCATTCCAAACCCATTGCCATAATTTGAATCATATAATGGTTTAGAAGAACCCTTAAATTTATAGGTGCCATTGGCATCAACAATGTCATTTAAATCAAGCTTCCCGTCTTCCAATGCAGCCATCAACGATGCCAGCTTAAATGTAGACCCTGGAGCTGTTCTGGTTCCTATCGCATAATTATAAGGTTGAGTAAACGTATTATCGGCATGTCTTTTTAAATTAGAGATGGCTCTTATATATCCGGTTTTAACCTCCATCACAATAACGCACCCATGAGAGGCGTCCATTTCAATAAGCTGCTTTTCAAGTTCCGAATGCACAACCTCTTGAATGTCGGAATCGATCGTTAATACCAAATCTGATCCCGAAACAGCCTCCTCTTCATATTGACCAGTTTTTTTCCAGCCTGTCGCAATCTGTTGCATGATTTGTTTTCCAGGCTTACCTGCTAAAACATCATGAAATGCCCCTTCAATACCAATTGCGGTAACTTTTCCATTATTTTCAGAATACCTTCCCAGTGTTCTTCCAGCAAAACTCCTAAGCTTTTTCCGGACAGAAACCTGAACATTGTCAATGAGTCCTCCCTTCATTTGCCCCTCATCAAAAATGGGAAGCTTCCTAAGCTTTTTACGCTGATCATTGGTAACCTTTCTTTGAAGAAGAACATACTCCTTCCCGCTATCTCGTCTTTCCCGGATTAGGTTTTCATATTCTCTGGAAGATTTGTCTCCAAATATCTGACTCAAACCATCTGCTAAACTGGAAATCTTTGAGTCAAATAGTTTTTGATCAACAACTGAAGGATCCATTGCGATATCATAGTATGAAATAGTGGTCACAAGAGGATTTAAGTCCTTATCAAGTATGTCACCATACTCTGCTTCCTCAACTATTGTTTTTTTAGGTATTCTATCATCTTCAGAACTAAATATGCTTTCTTTATCAGACAGCTGAATAGAAATAGTCATCCATAATACTAGCCCCATAAGCAGGACAAAGCTGAAATAAATGATATAAGCACGATAAAAAAGAAAATCTTTGTTCTTACTCATTCTATTGTTTTTTAATTCGTATCACTTTTGTAGCATTTAGAGATTCTTTTAATTGACGATCTTCTAATTTTTCCAAGAGTTTATACCTTTTGGTTTCTTCTTCAAGTTTTGATTTTGCTTCTATAAAATCAGCCGCATTTTGATTGAGCTCAGCTTCATTTATTTTAATCTCATCATTCAGTTGCTTGACGTAATAACCTTTTGCCACAAAGACAATCAAAAGCAGTATGATGAAAAATATATAGGGTAGATTATTTAAGACGAAAGACTTCGTCAAAAACTCTCCATTGAGAATCTGGGTCAAGGCATTCGTATCCTTTCCACGTTTAGCAGACTTTTCAGCCCCACTTGATGACTTCTCTGCTTTACTCATTTTTCTCTGCGATTCTTAATTTGGCACTACGTGACCTTGTATTCTGGGCCAATTCACTCTCTTCAGGAGTTATTGGCTTCCTATTAATTTCTGTTAGTGGCTTTATTGGGTTACCATAGAAATCCTTTTTCATTACCCCTTCAAAATTGCCCTTCTTCATGAAGTTTTTTACTATTCGATCCTCAAGTGAATGATAAGAAATAACAACAAGACGTCCCCCTGGATTGAGTAATTCCGAGGCCTGAACCAAAAAGCTTTCCAAGACCTCTAATTCCCTATTTACCTCAATTCTTAAAGCCTGAAATACCTGTGCATAATACTTATGCTCTTTAAACTTGGGAGCCATTTTAGATAGTAGCTCTATAAAGTCCTGAGTGGTCTGTATTGGTGCATTTAATCTTTTCTGAACGATTTCAGATGCCAGCTTACGCGCATTTTTAATCTCCCCATATTTCCTCAATATTCCAATGAGATCATTTTCATCATATTGATTAATTACGTCAGCGGCAGTAGTTGATCCCGTTTTATTCATCCTCATGTCTAGATCAGCCATGCCTCTTGTAGAAAAGCCTCTCTCTGGAACATCAAATTGATGAGAAGAAACACCTAAATCTGCTAAAATTCCATCTACTGTATTTACCTTTCGTGCTCTTAATTGATTGGTGAGAAATGAAAAATTTGACTGAATAAATTCAAAATTAGATGCGCTCCAAATATTTTCTTTGGCATCAGCATCTTGATCTAAACCATACAAAAATCCCTTCTCATTGAGGTTTTTATAAATAGCTTTTGAATGACCACCACCACCGAAAGTGACATCGACATAGATTCCTTGCGCCTGAATATTAAGACCCTGAATACAGGCGTCCCTTAGAACCGGTATATGATATGTGTTAGCTTTCTGTGTCATCCAAGTCTCCCATTACTTCATTCGCTAAATCAGCAAATTCCGTCATGTTTTCTTCAATCATATTGAAGTACTTGGATTTATCCCAGATTTCTATTCGATCGTTGTACGCTATAAGCATAACCTCCTGACTCAAACCTACTCTCTCTGAATGTGCCGTTGGCACGAGAGCCCTTCCGGCATTATCAAGAGAAACATGTTTGGCGCCCTGATGAAACAATCGATAGAACATTCGATTTTGTGGCTTAAACAAATTCATTTTAGACAGCTTTCTACTCATCTCTTCCCATTCTGAGATCGGATATAGAGTCAAGCAGTCTTCAAACCCCTTATTTAACATAAAATCGCGCTGAGCATTGGCAGGAAGTTGTTTACGCAGACCCGAAGGGAAAAGAAACCTTCCCTTACTATCTAACTTAACCTCAAATTCTCCTACTAATCCTGACATAACGAATATATGGTTAAAAATAATGGATTTTTACCACTTTTTACCACCAAAATTTAAATTGTTGAAAACTTATAACGCAATTTAGATCATTTTGTTTCACTAACCTAATATAAACACTATGAATAAAGGATTTTAAGATAAATCACAAAAGTGGTAAAAAGTGGAAAACTATTTTTTTATTAACAATTTGTAATTCCTTAATTTCTATACTTTTGTTCAGTGAAAATCGCGGGAAAATATTGGGCTTTATTAATCTTTTTGTCCTTAATCTGGGGTAGCTCTTTTATTCTAATGAAAAGAGGAATGTACACCCCTTCAGGAGAAATCGTCTTTAACTCAAATCAGGTAGCAACACTCAGACTACTACTGGCAAGTATTGTGCTTTTACCCTTTGGCTATAAGGCACTAAGAAGGATCAATCTTAAAAAAGACTGGATTTATTTTCTAGCTGTTGCCTTGTGCGGGAACATGCTACCGGCCTTCTTATTTACATATGCTGAAACAGGGATCTCATCTGGATTTGCAGGCATGCTTAATAGCATGACTCCTATTTTTACCATTTTTATAGGTTTTGGATTCTTTCAAATTAAAATGACCTGGACTCAAATTGTAGGATCTATTATTGGAAGCATAGGGGTAGTCATGTTACTGTATTTCGGTAAAGCCGTATCGCTTGACGGAGATTGGCAACACATTGCATCAGTTATACTGGCAACATTTTGCTATGCAGTAAGTCTCAGTGTAATAAGATATAAACTCAAGCATTATAAATCTATCGACATAGCAGCCATAGCATTTTTAACATTATTAATTCCATCAATAATTGTATTTATAACAGAACGTACCTGGTTGGTATTTAACACAAGCCCGTATGCAACCCAAAGCTTTATCGCAATTAGCATTCTCGGACTGGTCGGCACAGCCTTCGCTCTTTTTATTTTCAATAACATTATAAAAAACACTTCAGCACTTTTCGCCAGCTCTGTGACTTATTTCATACCCATTGTTGCAGTTGTCATCGGATTTTTCTTTGGAGAAAGACTTTCTATCAATCAAATTGCATCAATGTTTATTGCTCTTACAGGTGTTTTTATTGCAAATTCTCAAAGATTCAAAAACACAAGCCATTAATTTGCCACAATATTTTGACTGATTAGAATAAAACATTACCTTTGCAGACCAATTTTGGAAGAACTTTTAAAGTAAATATTGTTATGTACGCAATAGTAGAGATAGCAGGGCAGCAATTTAAAGTGCAAAAAGACCAAAAGGTTTTCGTTCATCGACTAGATGCAAAAGAAGGTTCAAAGGTAGAATTTGACCAAGTTTTGTTAATTGACGATAAAGGAAAAATCAATGTTGGCGCCCCGGCTGTAGATGGTGCAAAAGTCACCGCAGAAGTATTAAATCACGTTAAAGGTGATAAAGTAATCGTTTTCAAAAAGAAACGAAGAAAAGGATACAAGAAGAAGAATGGACATCGCCAATCATTCACTGAAATAGCGATTAAAGGAATTAAAGTAAAAAAACAAGCCGCTAAGAAAGAAGCTGCAGAAAAATAAAATAAAATGGCACATAAGAAAGGAGTTGGTAGTTCGAAGAACGGTCGTGAATCTCATAGTAAAAGATTAGGTGTTAAGATATTTGGTGGACAGGCTGCAATCGCCGGGAACATCATCGTTCGTCAGAGAGGAACGCAGCACCACCCAGGAGACAATGTAGGTATGGGGAAAGATCATACATTATTTGCATTGGAGGATGGATTGGTTGAATTCAAAAAGAAAAAGAACAACAGATCATTTGTTTCTATTGTTCCTTTTGAAACAGCAGAAGCCTAAGACTTCGTAAAAACATTTAAAAGGCCGACACATGTCGGCCTTTTTTTTGCTTGATACATTTATATTTGTACAAATGAACCTAAACCAGAAACAGCGATTTCTATATTCTCTTTCAGCAGGATTAATGATGATGCTCTGCTTTCCATATACAGGAAGCATTACACCTTTAGTTTTTGTTGCCCTCACCCCATTACTTCTAGTCGAGGATTTCATAACCAAAACAGGACTTCCTTCTCGAAATGTATTCTTACATTCTTTTGTTTGTTTTATCATCTATAACATAGGTACATCTTATTGGATTTATAACTCAAGCGTTGAAGGAGGGGTTTTTGCCTTTCTATTTAATACAACCATGATGTGTTTGGCTTTTCAATCCTTTCATTTTATTAAAAAATATTTGGGGAATCGAAAAGGCTATCTTTCTCTTCCATTTGTTTGGCTTGGATTTGAACATGCACATACGAACTGGGAATTTTCTCACCCATGGCTATCCTATGGAAATGTATTTTCAATACGCACCAGCTGGGTACAATGGTATGAGTATACGGGAGTAAGTGGAGGCACCTTATGGGTAATTGTAATCAATTTACTTGTTTTTATACTCATCAAAAAATGGTTGTCAAAACAAGAAATCAAAAAGACTGCATGGATTACAGGAGCAGCCCTCGTGATTCCCATTGTTTTTTCTTTGTTTATCAAATGGTCTTTTGAAAACAAATTTGTTAAACATAAACAGCCTTTTGAAGTAGTTATAGTTCAGCCTAATATCGACCCTTATAATGAGAAATTTACAGGTAGTCCAAACCTACAAGCTGATAAATTTATTGAACTTGCAGATTCAAAAACCACACCTAAAACACAGCTGGTAGTTTTCCCCGAAACAGCCCTAAGCTATAGCTTTTATGAGGACCAATTTCAGCTTCTTTCCATCTACCCAAAGTATTTAAGCGCTGTAAAGAAATGGAATGCGAATATATTGATTGGCGGATCTACAATGAAAAGGTTCAAATCTAAAAGATCCAAAGCTTCAAGAATAAATAGTGATGGAACCTATACCGAATATTACAACTCCTCTATTCTTATTGATAAGAATTTAAACAACAGCTTTATACATAAATCAAAGCTTGTAGTGGGGGTAGAAAAAATTCCCTATTCTGATTACCTCCCTTTTCTTGAAGACATTGCAATAGACAATGGTGGAATTGTAGGTTCATTAGGAGAAGAAGACACGGTCAAGGTTTTTAACACTCCCAACGGACAAATTGCACCTATTGTATGCTACGAATCCATTTACCCCGAATTTGTTGCGGAGCAATGCCGAAAAGGGGCCGAGCTTCTTTGTGTAATTACAAACGACGGATGGTGGGGAGATACACCTGGCTACAAGCAGCATTTCAGCTTTTCAAGGCTCCGGGCCATAGAAAACAGGAGATGGCTTGTTCGTTCTGCCAATACGGGAAAAAGTGGTGTGATATCACCAACTGGTGAGGTCATTTCCGAAACAAACTGGTGGGAAGAAGATGTGCTATTGGCTAAAACTGAATTACTTAATCAAAAAACCATCTTTTCAAGCCATGGAGATTATCTAGGACGTAGCTCAGCTTTTGTTTGGGTATTAATTTTTGTATATTCAATATCCAAGAAGATCCTTCCCAGCAGAAAATAATTCGACGATGTACAAGTATTTCCTATACCCTATCTTGATTTCTCTGTTCATTTCGTCGTGTGCCAACCATCGTAACTCTTCAGACTACTGGAACAAAAAAAAGAACATGACTGTCTGCGATTGTGTAGACATGGCTAAAGCTGCTTTTACTGAAATTATTGACGATTACCACAAAAACCCAGCCCTCTCCTTAGAGTCAATCATGAGAGGAAAAGAAGCCGCTTGGAAACCTCTATTTGAGCAATGCCAAGAAGAAACTAAATTTGGACCTTCCATTGAAGAAGAGTTGGAACAATGCCAGTCGTTTAGAGAGTTTAGAATACTTATGGATTCTGTAACTCTCCTTGATATCAACAGGGAAACATCCCAAAATAATTCAAGCTCAGAATTATGTGATTGCCTTTCAGAAGCGCAAAGTGAAGAAGAAACTCAGGCCTGTGCTCCGGATAAGTCTATGGACGAACTGGAAGCAATTTACAACGATTGCTTGAATGACTGGGAAGAAATGGAGAATGCAATGGAGGAAGCAATAGAAGAAATGCCAGACATGGAAGAAGCGTTGGAAGAAGAAGGAGACAAATCCGCATGTGACTGCTTGAAAGAAGTGATTGATTGGGAAGAGCCTGTAGAAAAGGCTCCTGCTGGATGTGAATGGATGGATAATTTAGATGACAATCAATTGATGGAAGAATTGAAAGATTGTCCCGAAATGGCTGCCATGTTCGTAGTAATCCCAGAAATGGAAGATATGCCAGAAATGGAAGATCTGGAGGAAGAAGCCATAGCAGAGGAATATATTGATGCAGAATTGATGTCTCTAAGAAGATTAGATGAGCTTGAAAGGTTGTATGAGGAAGAAATGGAGTTTAAGCGAGATTTGCAAGAAACCAAACTCATGATTAGAGAATTAGAAGACTCATTACTCTATTTTGACAAAATACCAGATTTTGATACTGACTTATGTCAATGCTGGTTTAATCAGGGGGTTAGTGACTTGGAAGAAGACTGTGTTGATTCCTCCCTTTATACCCTTGAAGAAGAACAAGAACTCTACGAGAGATTATGGCCGGATTGTGAACTATATGATGTAGTCCAGGAAGATCTATACATTTTGATTGATGATTATGAAAGAGACAATAATTATTTGGATGAAGCTCTTGCAGAATTGGACATACAAATTCAAGAAGAAGAACTCAAATTAAGATTTATACAGGTTCATAATTTGGAAGAAGAGCTTAGAGAAAATCAAGAATTAATTCAGGAATTGAAACAAGATATAATAGCGATGGAACAGGTTATTGATGCAGTAGATTACCGTACCTGTGAGTGCATTCTTGAATATTACGATTGCACCTCATCATTAGATGAAATCAATTCCATCAAAAAATGTGATTCCACACTCTCTGGAGAAGAGATTAGAACACTATGCGAACAATGCGAGGATAGAGCTCGAGCCTCGGACAATATATGGACACCTGAGGGATTAATAGACGAACATAAAGAACTTGAAAAAGAAAAAATCAAGAAGATTGAGGAGATTAAAAAGGAAATTGAGCAACTAAGTCAAGATTTTCCTGATATCGCAGATCAATTGAATAACGAGCAAGAGAAGCAAAATACTCAATATAAACAAGATACGTTGAAATTACTTATTGAGAAACGCTTTAATTTGGATGCTAAACTTCAAATTCTCAAAGAAGACCTAAAAAGAAACGCTATCGTATACGAGGATTATCTAAGTCAGCAGTATAACATGCAGCAATATATTGATCAAGACATGTGTGATTGTATACTCTCTAGGGATGAAGATACCTATGAAAATTGCACCAATGGATTGACAGAAAGAGACATACAATGCATGGAGGAGGAATGTAGATTATGGCGAGATGTTTATTATGAAGTTGGGCAAATGCAAGAATCACTATTTGAATATTCTCAGGAAAGAGTTGATGATCTCGAAAAAAAAATAGCTGAGCTAGACATTGAAATCAACATTCTAAGAAAAAAGTTTCCCCATTTCGCAGAAAAGTGTGAAAGAAATCTCGAGGAAAATAGAATCAACCAGGAGTATACCCAAAGAATAAAAAAATGGATGAGTCCATACAGCTTCAAAAGACGTGCTTTGGAAAAGGAACATACCGAACTACTCAATCATCTCAATGAAATTAACGGATCAATTGTTACTGATGTAGATGAAATTTTGTGTGATTGTCTACAATTTTCGGTTCCAGAAACATGTGCAGGAAACTATTCTAAGAAACAGGTCGATTCCATATTATCGCTTTGTGAGGAATACAGTTACAATGATGATTTATTCGAACGTCGAAGTGAAATATGGGCATCCATGATGGGCATTGAATCTGAAATCGGATCACTAAACGAGAGTAAAATCAATAAAATCAAGCGGGACAATGACAAGGTTTGGGAAGAACTTGATAATTTGTTGACAAATCTAAATCTATATCAATATCGAGAAGAAAAATATCGATTTGTTTCAAACTTATTTGATCAAGAATTAGAGCAGAGTAATATAATTGCTCAATTAGATTGTAGATTATACGCAATTGAATTGGATGATGACCCCTTAGTTTTAAAAAAAGAATTCATCTGGGAGTATGACCTTCTTGAAGAACTGTTAAAGAAAAACAAAAAAACAATAAAAGAATTTAAAGCTGAACTGTACAGGCAATCCGATAGCTTGAACAGGATATCATTTTATAAAAATGCCGATTTGGTGTTTAAGGCCCAAGAAATATTCTCTGCACTTGATGAACAAGATTTGGATCTATTCAAATCATTAGTAAAACAGGATACCATCGATTTTTTTTACTGGACCATACCCTCAAAAGACTTTACACTTGAAAAGCTGAAAAACATGTCTGCGACCATTGAGAATATGGCTGGAGATTCAACAACCGTAAAAGCGATGGATTACCTAAACGATTTTAAGAGCTATGACATGAACCTAGTAGCCCCAAACACCGGTTTTGACAGAGCTGCAGGCCTTTTCGGATCTTGTGATAGGTTTATTTATAGACACTATGGAGGAGATCCTTGGGATTCAACAGGAAATGAAGATTACCAAAATGTTTCCTTTATAGACTGTCCTAATGAATACTTATATGATTGCATGGACCCCTGTGAGGAAATTGAAACACTGATTCAAGATCTTTACAGATTGCAGGACGCACTATGGTGCAGTTGCATCATGACAGATCAGCTTTGGTTTGTTTTTGATACATCCAATCAGAAACTCATTGGTATATACGACTGGCAATGGTCGCCATAAATCATAAGCTTACAAATAACTGCTGCATACCAAACAATGATTCAAATCATCTGATAAAAACACAGGTTCATTAAATAAGCCAAAAACACTCGATCCACTTCCCGACATAGCAGCATAAACTGCACCTAGATCATATAGCTTTGTCTTTAGCTCATTTATTTTAGGGTGGTTCTTAAAAACGCTCTCCTCAAAATCATTCTTCAAGCAATTATCCCATTTTTCAATAGGCATAGATAACACTTCCCGAATTGATGTTTTATCATTTGAGCAAGAAACATTTGAATAAGCTTCTTTTGTAGAGATGTGAATACCCGGATTTAATAGAACCAAATAAGCCGGTATCGAATCCGCTTTTATTACTGATAAGACCTCTCCCCTGCCCTTTGCTAGCTGAATCCCTCCCTTTATAAAAAAAGGACAGTCACTACCCAGTTTCGCTGACAATTCCATCAGCTCCTTTTGAGAAACCTGCAAATCGAATAGCTCAATAAGCATTTTTAAGACCAAAACCGCATCTGAAGACCCTCCCCCCAAGCCTGCTCCAATAGGAATCTGTTTTCTTAAATGAATACGCACATTGGTAATATCATAAGCTTCTTTTAATAATTTAAATGCTTTGGTACATAAATCATCTTCAACCCCCACATCGACCAAAATACCAGATTGAAAAAATTCATACTCGTCCGATTTAATAATCTCAATAATGTCATATAAGGGAATCTCTAGTATCCCGGTTTCGATTTCGTGGAATCCATCGGCCCTTTTCCCTAAGACTTGAAGTCCTAAATTAATTTTTGCAGGAGCATATTTGATCATGAATACAAATATAAAAGATTGTGTAGCGTTTCTTAATTATATTTTTTACAACTTTATCGTATGCCCGAAAAAGAAATCAAAGAACATCAATTATTTATATCCAGCTTCCGCTTATTTTTCAAGTTATGGAGTGACAATAAGGGCACCATAAAAAACAAAAAAATGTTTTTTAAAATCTTTCTTTTCACAGGCATCAGCGCGCCTTTCAGGTGGTTTCAAAAACTAATGTTTCAGCGCAGAATCAATGCTGTAAATCTTAATAAAAATCCTCCGGTTTTCGTAATTGGTCATTGGCGAAGCGGAACAACCCATCTACATTATATTCTAGCTCAGGACAAAAGATTTTCATTTTTAGAAGCTTTCCAAGCATTTTTCTTCAGAACAGCTTTTGTCTCTAGGTCCTTTATGAAACCCCTGCTGAATAAACTGATGCCAAAAACGAGACCTCAAGACAATATTGAAATAAATGCCAGTGCGCCCTCCGAAGAGGAACATTCGCTCACTAATCTCACTCATCGAAGCGGGATGCAATCATTTTTTTTTCCTAAAAACATAAGCTACTTTAATGAATATAATGTTTTTGAAACCTCACCAGATAATATAATTGCCTGGAAAAAAGTATATGACAAAATGCTAAAGAACATCTCCTATTACAATGGAAAAGAAAAACAGTTGCTTTTGAAAAATCCCCATAATACCGGACGTATTCAGGTTTTAAAAGAAATGTATCCAGGTGCCAAATTTATTTTTATTCATCGTAATCCTTATGAAGTTTATAATTCCACCAAACACCTGTATAATACAACCATTAAATCTCAATTTTTACAAGATTTTAACGAAAAAGAAATTGAAGAAAGAGTCCTACATTGCTATGAAAAAACAATGCTGGCTTATCTAAAACAAAAGAAAGAGATTGGCCAAGAACATCTTATTGAAATTTCATATGATGACCTTAGCTCAAACCCAATGGGGTGTATGAGAGAAATATACACAAAGTTGAATATCGGTGATTTCAATGAGGTAGAATCACATTTCGAAAGTTATTTAGGCAAACAAAAAAACTACAAAAAAAACACCTTTAAACCCATTGAGCCTAATACAAAAAAGCAAATCAACAAGAGGTGGGAATTTGCTTTCGAAACATGGAATTATCGCATGAACTAATGTTAAATTAGAACAGTAAATCAAATGATTTTAATAGTTTTGTAGGAAGAAAAGAGAATCAACTCATGAGTATATACTTAGATTTTGAAGAGCCGATACAGGCTATAGAAGAACAAATTGAAAAGACGAAAGAAATTGGCCAATCAACTGAAGTTGATATGTCCGATAAGATTCAAGAGCTTGAATTAAAATTGAAAAACAAGACCAAAGATATTTTCACAAACCTTACTCCTTGGCAACGCGTTCAGCTATCAAGGCATCCAGAAAGACCCTATACACTAGCATACATCAACGCTGTTACCGAAAGTAATTTCATTGAGCTTCATGGAGACCGAAATGTCAAAGATGACAAAGCTATGGTTGGGGGTTTCGGATTACTAGACGGCAGATCTGTTATGTTTATTGGCCAGCAGAAAGGTGTAAACACAAAAATGCGACAATACCGAAATTTTGGTATGCCAAATCCCGAAGGATATAGAAAAGCACTAAGGTTAATGAAGCTAGCTGAGAAATTTAACAAACCTGTCGTTACCTTTATTGACACACCTGGAGCTTTTCCTGGCCTAGAAGCTGAAGAGAGAGGGCAAGGCGAAGCGATTGCGAGAAATATATATGAAATGATGAGACTCAAGGTGCCAGTTATCTGTATAATCATTGGAGAAGGCGCTTCAGGAGGTGCACTAGGAATTGGTGTGGGTGATAAAGTAGTTATGTTGGAAAACACATGGTATTCTGTAATCTCACCAGAATCGTGTTCCTCAATATTATGGCGCTCATGGGAATATAAAGAAAAAGCAGCGGATGCCTTAAAGCTAACATCTAAAGACATGTCGTCTAACAAACTCGTCGATGATGTCATAAAGGAACCTATAGATGGTGCGCATCGATCGCCTAAACTCATCTTTGATCGAGTTAAAAAGCATATCAAAAAATATTTACAGGAATTAGATAAAATACCAGCAGACAAGCGTATTGAACAAAGAATTGAAAAGTTCAACAAAATGGGTGTCTGGAAGTAGTGACTTAATATCTTAAAATGAATGACCTTCCATCTACACCCATTGAATATTTAAAAGGTGTAGGGCCTCAAAAAGCAGGTCTACTCAGTAAAGAGCTAGCCATTCATAATTATGGAGATTTACTTTATCATTTTCCTTATAGATATGTAGATAGGTCCTATTTCACAAAGATAAAAGACCTCCATTTCGAGGATAGCTATATCCAGCTAAAAGGCAAAATTGATGAAATCAAAGAAACTGGCAAAGGAAGGTACAAAAAGCTTTCTGCTAGATTTAGTGATGACACCGGTTCCATACAGCTGATTTGGTTTCAAGGTGTTTCATGGATAAAGTCTAGCCTTGACATAAATAATACATATATCATTTTTGGTAAACCGAAAGTCTATGCAAAAAAATGGTCTATCCCTCACCCGGAAATGACAGTGATTACACACAATGTTCCAAGAACAGGTTTTTTCCCATTATACCCAAGCACAGAGAAACTAAACAGCAAAGGGCTCAATTCTAAAGGAATTGAAAAACTCATGTCACTAGTGTTGCCACAAATCGGACAATCATTTCCTGAAACGCTTTCAGATGACATAATCAATGAATATAGACTTATCTCAAAAAAGGATGCCATAAAAAAAATTCATCAGCCAGGAAGTCAACAAGAGATTCAGAAAGCCATATTTCGGCTGAAGTTTGAAGAATTATTTTATTTACAATTGGAGCTATTGATTCGGAAAAAACTAACGGCAATCAAACATCAAGGATTTGTTTTTAAGGAAGTCGGCACCTTATTTAATACATTTTACAAAGAACATTTACCTTTTGAATTAACAAATGCGCAAAAAAAAGTAATCAAAGAAATTAGAAAAGATCTATTGGGCGGTGAACACATGAATCGATTGCTGCAGGGTGATGTAGGGAGTGGTAAAACACTCGTGGCATTAATGACAATGCTTTTAGCCGCTGATAATGGATATCAAGCCGCGATCATGGCTCCTACGGAAATATTGGCAACTCAACATTATGAAAGCTTAAAAGAGTTCCTTAATCAATTGCCAATTCAGGTCGCTTTATTAACCGGGTCCACTAAGAAATCATCAAGAAAAATAATTCATGAGGGATTAGAAAACGGTGAAATACACATTCTAGTTGGCACCCATGCTTTACTTGAAGACACTGTTAAGTTTAAAAACATTGGACTTGTTGTTATCGATGAACAGCATCGATTTGGAGTAGCACAACGTTCAAAAATGTGGAAAAAGAATTTGAATCCGCCACACATTCTCATCATGACCGCAACTCCTATACCAAGAACCCTTGCCATGACATTTTATGGAGACCTTGAGGTATCCGTAATAGATGAACTCCCACCTGGCAGAAAAGAAATTAGAACAAGTCATCGCTACGAAAAGCACAGACTGAAGGTTTTTGAATTTGTTCGATCACAAATCAAATTAGGTCGACAGATTTACATGGTGTACCCATTGATTAAAGAATCTGAAAAATTAGACTTTCACAATTTAATGGACGGTTTTGAAGCCGTTTCAAGATCATTCCCTCTTCCCGAATACAAGGTGAGTATTGTTCATGGACAAATGAAAAGCGAAGAAAAAGATTTTGAAATGCAGCGATTCATCAAAGGAGAAACTCAAATTATGGTGGCTACAACAGTGATTGAGGTTGGAGTAAATGTACCCAATGCCTCGGTGATGATTATAGAAAGTGCTGAACGATTTGGCTTATCACAGCTACATCAACTGAGAGGAAGAGTTGGCCGAGGGGCAGATCAATCCTATTGTATTCTCATGACAGGTTTTGAGCTTTCAAAAGAATCAAAAAAACGCATGCAAACAATGGTTCAATCTAATGATGGTTTCGAAATTGCAGAAGTCGACCTTAAGCTTCGGGGGCCCGGCGATTTGATGGGGACTCAACAAAGTGGATTACTGGATCTGAAAATCTCCGACCTTCGTAAGGATGGCCAAATAGTTATTCTCGCACGAGAAGCTGCTAGAAAGCTGATTCAAGAAGATCCAAAAATCGAGCAGAAAGAGCATGATCGAATTAATCAAACAATTGAAAAAATCATTTTAAACAAACCAGACTGGGGTAAAATATCATAAAAAAGGGCGCCGCAGCGCCCTTTGTTATTTTTTAAAAAGAGTTACTCTTTTTCAGCTTCCAATGATTCCAATGCTTGTTGTGAACCAACAATCATTTTTTGGAATTTTCTAACACCCGTTCCTGCAGGAATAAGGTGTCCAACAATCACATTCTCTTTCAATCCAAGTAGATGATCTTCTTTTCCTGAAATTGCTGCCTCATTAAGAACCTTTGTAGTTTCCTGGAATGAAGCCGCAGAAATAAATGATTGCGTTTGTAGAGATGCTCTTGTAATACCTTGAAGCATCGGCTTAGATGTTGCAGCTTTCGCTTCTCTTGCATCAACTAAGGCTTTGTCTTCTCTCTTTAATTTAGAGTTCTCATCTCTAAACTTACGAACTGTAACAAGCTGTCCTTTCTTCAATTCCTCAGAATCTCCTGCCTCCTTGACGAGCATCATACCAAATAAAGCATCATTCTCTTCCATAATATCTGCTTTGTGAACAGATTGTCCTTCCAAGAAACGCGTATCACCTGAATCTATAATTTCAGCTTTAAGCATCATTTGACGAACAATTACTTCAAAGTGCTTGTCATTAATTTTCACACCTTGAAGTCGGTAAACCTCTTGAATCTCATTCACAATGTACTCCTGAACCTTTGTTGGCCCTTCAATATTCAATATATCTTTAGGTGTTATTGCTCCATCAGACAATGGCTGTCCTGCACGTACAAAGTCATTTTGCTGTACCAAGATATGCTTTGAAAGCGGAACCAAGTATTTGTGATCATTTCCAACCTTTGGAGTGATAATAATCTCTCTATTACCTCTTTTGATATTTCCGTAAGAAGCAACTCCTTCAATTTCCGAAACAACTGCAGGGTTTGACGGGTTTCTTGCCTCGAAAAGCTCAGTCACACGTGGCAAACCACCGGTGATATCACCTGTTTTACCTGCTGTTCTTGGAATCTTAACCAAAACCTTTCCTTCTTCAATTTTATCACCTTCACTTACTGAAATGTGAGAATTAACCGGAATTGAATACTCAAATAATGTTTCTTTAGATTTTGGATCAATAATATGAATAGCCGGCGGTTTTTTCCTGTCCTTTAATTCTGTAATTACTTTCTCTGTAAATCCTGTTTGCTCATCTACTTCTTCTCTATACGAGATTCCTTTGATGATATTTTCAAAAACAACTTTACCTTTAAATTCAGAAATGATTAACGCATTATATGGATCCCATTTACAAATTACATCACCTTTTTTAATTTTGATTTTATTCTTAACCAATAGCTCTGATCCGTATGGAATATTCGTATTCATAATAACGATCCCTGTTTTCTCATCTGTAATCTTAAGCTCGCCAGAACGACCAACGACAATGATTTTCTTTTCACCGTCCTCAACCCTTTCAATTGTACGAAGCTCGTCGATTTCCAAGAATCCGTTTCCTTTCGCTTTGATATCTGAAACATCTGCAATGTTAGATGCTGTACCCCCAACGTGGAAGGTTCGAAGCGTAAGCTGTGTTCCAGGCTCTCCAATAGATTGTGCTGCAACTACACCAACCGCATCCCCTCGCTGTGCAAGACGATGATTGGAAAGATTTCGCCCATAACATTTAGAACAGACTCCTCTTCTCATCTCACAAGTAAGGACTGATCTGATTTCAACTTCTTCAATCTCTGCATCTTCAATTTGCTGAGCTATATCTTCAGAGATCACTTCACCAGCAGAAACAATACAATTGTCAGACTCTGGCATATAGATATCGTGTACAGAAGTTCTTCCCAAAATTCGATCAAATAATGGCTCTACAACTTCATCATTTTTCTTTAATGCAGTAGCAACAATACCTCTCAAAGTACCGCAATCCTCAGAATTAATAACCACATCCTGAGCAACATCAACCAAACGACGTGTCAAGTAACCAGCATCAGCCGTTTTCAGGGCTGTATCCGCTAGACCTTTACGTGCACCGTGAGTAGATATAAAGTACTCAAGAATAGATAAACCTTCTTTAAAGTTCGAAAGAATTGGATTCTCAATAATTTCCTGAACTGAAGCTCCTGATTTTTGAGGCTTCGCCATTAATCCCCTCATTCCTGAAAGCTGACGAATTTGCTCTTTAGATCCCCTTGCTCCAGAATCAAACATCATATAGATTGAATTAAATCCTTGTCGATCTGTTTTTAATTGATCCATAAGGGTATGTGTCAATCTTGAATTCGTATGTGTCCAAATATCAATAATCTGATTGTATCTCTCGTTGTTTGTGATTAGACCCATATTATAGTTCTCCATCACTTCTTTAACTTGGCCTTCAGCCTTATCAACAAGCTTAACTTTTTCTTTTGGAATAATGATATCATCTAAATTAAACGACAATCCACCTTTAAAGGCCATTGTATAACCTAAACCTTTAATCTCATCCAAGAAATGAGCTGTTCTAGAGGTTCCACATACCTTTAATACTTTTCCAATAATATCTCTTAACGCTTTTTTCGTAAGAACGTCATTGATATAACCCACCTCTTGAGGTACCTTTTCATTAAAGATTACCTTTCCACATGAAGTTTGAATCAGCTTTAATTCTGGCTCTCCAAGGTGATTTAAATCATAAGTTTTCACTTTAATTTGCGCGTGTAGATCAAGTTTTCCTTCATTGTATGCAATGATCACTTCTTTAGGCGAATAGAAAATTCCATCTTCACCTTTCACTACATCTTCTTTCATAGACTTCTTACTCTTAGTGATGTAATAAAGTCCTAAAACCATATCCTGAGATGGAACCGCAATTGGTGCGCCATTAGCAGGATTTAAGATGTTATGTGAAGCAAGCATCAACATTTGTGCTTCCAATATGGCCGCATTTCCTAGTGGAACATGAACCGCCATCTGGTCACCATCAAAATCCGCATTAAATGCAGTGGTAACTAGTGGATGTAATCGAATTGCTTTACCCTCAATTAACTTAGGTTGAAAAGCTTGAATACCTAATCTGTGAAGCGTTGGTGCTCTATTCAATAGAACAGGATGTCCTTTCAATACGTTTTCAAGAATATCCCAAACAACTGGTTCTTTCTTGTCTACAATTTTCTTAGCCGATTTTACTGTTTTAACAATTCCTCTTTCAATCATCTTTCGAATAATGAACGGCTTGTATAACTCAGCTGCCATATCTTTAGGTAATCCACATTCGTGAAGCTTAAGATTTGGTCCAACAACAATTACTGAACGTGCAGAATAATCTACCCTTTTACCTAGTAGATTTTGTCTGAAACGACCTTGCTTTCCTTTCAAAGAATCAGAAAGAGATTTCAATGCTCTATTCGATTCGGTTTTAACCGCACTTGACTTTCTTGAATTGTCGAAAAGAGAATCTACAGATTCCTGAAGCATTCTTTTTTCATTTCTAAGAATTACCTCTGGAGCCTTTATTTCAATCAATCTTTTCAATCGATTGTTTCTAATGATTACTCTTCGGTACAAGTCATTTAAATCAGAGGTTGCAAAACGACCCCCATCAAGTGGAACGAGTGGTCTCAATTCTGGTGGTATCACCGGAACAACTTTTACAATCATCCACTCAGGTCTGTTTTCAATTCTAGATTGAGAATCCTTCATGGCTTCCACAACCTGTAATCTTTTTAAAGCTTCATTTTTACGCTGAACAGAAGTTTCATTTTCAGCGAGATCTCTCAACCTATAAGACATCTCCTCTAAATTCAAAGAAGACAGCAAATCATGAATTGCCTCAGCACCCATTTTTGCTATAAATTTATTAGGGTCAGCATCATCTAAATATTGGTTTTCTTTAGGAAGGGCATCTAGGATATCTAAATACTCCTCTTCCGTTAAGAAGTCCATTTTATTCAATTCTGTCTCCGGTAATTCTGTTGCCGCTCCCGCTTGAATAACCACATATCTTTCGTAATAAATGATTTGGTCAAGCTTTTTTGTTGGAAGCCCTAGTAAATAACCTATTTTATTCGGTAAAGATCTGAAGTACCAAATGTGTGCTACGGGAACAACCAATGAAATGTGTCCCATTCTTTCACGACGGACTTTCTTTTCCGTAACTTCTACTCCACATCGATCACAAACAATTCCCTTGTATCGAATTCTTTTGTATTTACCACAGTGACATTCGTAGTCCTTTACAGGTCCAAAAATTCTTTCACAAAACAAACCATCTCTTTCTGGTTTATATGTTCGGTAATTAATGGTCTCTGGCTTTAATACCTCACCACTTGAGTTCTCCAGAATGATTTCTGGTGAAGACAATGAAATTGTGATTTTATTAAAGCTACTTTGTTTTTTTGGTGTTTCTCTTTTGAAAGCCATTTTATATAGATAATTCGTTTTTAATCGTTTTCTAATCCATCGTTACATTAAGACATAAACCTCTTAATTCGTGAAGTAATACATTGAATGACTCAGGTATTCCCGGTTCACCAATATTGTCTCCTTTCACAATCGATTCATATGCCTTTGCTCTTCCCATTACATCATCTGATTTAACAGTCAATATTTCTTGAAGAATGTTTGACGCTCCAAATGCTTCAAGCGCCCAAACTTCCATTTCTCCAAATCTTTGACCACCAAACTGTGCCTTACCTCCAAGAGGCTGCTGTGTAATAAGTGAGTATGGTCCGATTGATCTCGCATGCATCTTGTCATCAACCATGTGTGATAATTTCAGCATGTAGATAACACCAACCGTTGCTGGCTGATGGAATCTTTCTCCAGTCCCTCCGTCAAATAGATATGTTTTACCTGATGTTGGAACACCCGCTTTTTCCGTCCATTCATTAATTTCTTCGGGAGTTGCTCCGTCAAAAATTGGAGTGGAAAACTTCATGCCTAATTTTTCTCCTGCCCAACCAAGAACAGTTTCATAAATCTGACCTAAGTTCATTCGAGAAGGTACACCAAGAGGGTTCAACACGATATCTACCGGTGTTCCATCCTCTAAGAAAGGCATATCCTCTTGACGAACGATATTAGCAACAATTCCTTTGTTACCATGACGTCCCGCCATCTTATCTCCAACCTTAAGTTTTCTTTTCTTGGCTACGTATACTTTCGCCATTTTAATAATACCAGCCGGCAATTCATCCCCTACAGAGATATGGAATTTTCTTCGCTTGTAATTACCTAGAAGGTCATTTGATTTAATGTTGTAATTGTGAATTACACGACTAATCAATTGATTAATCTTATCATCTGCAGTCCAATTCAACGGATTCACAATTGAATAATCTAAAGACGTCAAAGATTTTGCAGAAAACTTAGTTCCTTTTTTAATCAATTCCTCTTTAAAATTGTTATAAACCCCTGTAGATTTTTTGTCTCCAACAATTTTGATCAGCTTTTCTGCAAGCTGTGCTTTTAAAGCAACCAAATCACCTTCGTATTCCTTATCAATAGTTTCCAATAAAGGTTTATCCTGAGATTTAGACTTTCTGTCTTTTACTGCTCTTGAGAACAATTTCTTTTGAATTACGACTCCTCTTAGTGAAGGTCCAGCCTTAAGTGACGCATCTTTAACATCACCTGCTTTATCTCCAAATATTGCTCTAAGAAGCTTCTCCTCTGGTGATGGGTCGGTTTCCCCTTTTGGTGTGATTTTACCAATAAGGATATCACCTTCTTTTATTTCGGCTCCGACTCTAATCAATCCATTTTCGTCTAGATCTTTAGTCGCTTCTTCACTTACATTAGGAATATCTGCAGTTAGCTCTTCCATTCCTCTTTTCGTGTCTCTAACATCCAATGAATATTCATCAATATGAATTGATGTAAATACATCATCACGAACAACTTTTTCAGATATCACAATCGCATCCTCAAAGTTATAACCTTTCCAAGGCATAAACGCCACCTTTAGGTTTTGACCTAAGGCAAGCTCTCCTTTTTGAGTTGCATACCCTTCACAAAGAACTTGTCCCTTAACTACCTTATCACCTTTTACGACAATTGGTTTAAGGTTGATACATGTACTTTGATTTGTCTTCATGAACTTAGTCAAAGAATACCTAGTGACTTCACTTTCAAAGCTTACCAATTTGTCCTCTGAATTCCAATCGTATCGAATAACAATTTCATTTGCATCTACATACTCTACGATACCAGAACCTTCAGCATTTATTAACACACGTGAATCTTCAGCAACAAGTTGCTCAATTCCTGTACCAACAATTGGTGAATTTGGTCTTAACAAGGGTACTGCCTGACGCTGCATGTTTGATCCCATCAATGCCCTGTTTGCATCATCATGCTCCAAGAAAGGAATTGAAGATGCTGCTATTGATGCAATTTGATTGGCTCCAACATCCATTAGGTTAAGCTTACCTGGCTCAACCACTGGAAAGTCACCTTCAAACCTTGCTTTTACAACATCGGAAAGAAAGTTTCCTTTATCATCAACTTTTGCATTGGCTTGAGCGATTGTTTTTGAATCTTCCTCTTCAGCTGCCAAATATATAGGGTCATTCTTATATTGAACAATTCCTTTTTCAACTTTTCTATACGGAGTCTCAATAAAACCAAGTTTATTGACTTTTGCAAATACACATAGAGAAGAAATCAAACCAATGTTTGGTCCTTCAGGTGTTTCAATTGTACAAAGGCGTCCGTAGTGTGTATAGTGAACATCACGCACCTCGAACCCTGCTCTTTCTCGAGAGAGACCACCAGGTCCTAATGCAGACAATCTTCTTTTGTGAGTTACTTCAGATAATGGATTCGTTTGATCCATGAACTGAGACAATTGGTTTGTTCCAAAGAATGAATTGATTACAGAAGATAAAGTCTTTGCATTAATCAAATCTATCGGGGTAAATACTTCGTTATCCCTAACATTCATTCGTTCTCTTATGGTTCTGGCCATTCTGGCCAAACCAACACCAAATTGAGAGTACAATTGCTCCCCTACAGTTCTTACACGACGATTTGACAAGTGATCAATATCATCTACATCTGCTTTTGAATTTATTAACTCAATCAGATACTTAATGATTAAAATCATATCGTCTTTTGTAAGTACTCTCGACTCTTCTGACTGATCGATTCCTAATTTCTTGTTCAATCGGAAACGTCCAACCTCTCCCAGGTCATAACGTGTATCAGAAAAGAATAGCTTTTCGAATACTCCTTTCGCTGTATCATAATCGGGGGGATCAGCATTTCTCAATTGTCTATAGATATGCTCTACTGCCTCTTTTTGAGAATTCGAGATATCTTTTTGAAGCGTATTATAAATAATAGTATAATCCGCACTATTGATGTCTTCTTTGTGAAGTGTTACTGATTTCGCTCCAGACTCCATAATGGCCTCAAGATGCTCTTCAGTAATTACCAACTCACGATCAAAAATAACCTCGTTTCTTTCAATAGATACTACCTCGCCTGTATCCTCATCCACGAAATCTTCAATCCAAGTTTTTAAAACTCTTGCGGCTAGCTTTCTACCCACAAGTTTTTTGAGATTGGTTTTGTTAACCTTCATCTCATCTGCTAAACCAAAAATATCTAGAACATCTTTATCGGTTTCATAACCAATAGCTCTAAATAAAGTTGTAACAGGCAATTTTTTCTTTCTGTCAATGTATGCATACATGACATTGTTTATATCCGTTGCAAATTCTATCCACGATCCTTTGAAAGGAATAATTCTTGCTGAATATAGTTTGGTTCCATTCGCGTGTCTTGACTGTCCAAAAAACACTCCAGGTGATCTATGCAATTGAGATACAATAACCCGCTCCGCTCCATTCACCACAAAAGAACCTTTTGGTGTCATGTAAGGAATAGTACCCAAATATACATCCTGAACAATCGTTTCAAAATCTTCGTGTTCTGGATCAGTACAATACAGCTTTAATTTGGCCTTTAAAGGCACGCTGTAAGTTAAACCTCTCTCAATACACTCTGCTATAGAATATCTAGGCGGATCAATGAAATAGTCCAAGAACTCCAAAACGAATTGATTTCGAGTATCAGTAATTGGAAAGTTTTCAGCGAATACCTTAAATAGTCCTTCACTCTCACGATTTTCAGGTGTTGTTTCCAGCTGGAAAAACTCCCTAAAAGATTTTAATTGGATTTCTAAGAAATCCGGATAATCAAATTGATTTTTGCTAGATGCAAAATTAATTCGGGTTGAATTATTTGATGTTGCCAAGGATTTATGTTTTTAGTTAGTGATTGAGTCTACCATTATAGAAGACCGTTTAAAACAGGACAAGGCACCCGCATTTTGCGGTGCCTTTCCTGTAAATAATTTGAATAGATTACTTAATCTCAACTTCAGCGCCAGCCTCTTCTAGAGATTTCTTAAGTCCTTCAGCTTCGTCTTTAGCGACTCCTTCTTTCAAAGTAGTAGGAGCGTTATCAACCATGTCTTTAGACTCTTTAAGACCTGTACCAGTAAGTTCTTTTACAAGTTTAACTACTGCCAATTTACTTGGTCCACCAGCTTTCAAGATTACATCGAACTCTGTTTGCGCTTCACCAGCATCGTCTCCACCACCAGCGGCAGCACCACCAGCAACAGCAACTGCTGCAGCAGCAGGTTCAATTCCATATTCATCTTTCATTATCGTCGCTAACTCACTTACTTCTTTTACTGTCAAGTTAACTAACGTTTCTGCAATTTGCTTTAAATCAGCCATTATATTTTAATTTAAAAAGGTTTATTAATAATTAATTATGCTCTTTCTTCGAGCGTTTTCATGATACCAGCGAGTTTACCACCAGCACCTTTCAATCCAGACAATACATTTTTGGCAGGACTCTGTAACAATCCAATAATTTCCCCAATAAGTTCATCCTTACTTTTCATGGATTCTAGGGTTGTTAATTGATCGTCACCGATAAATATTGCCTCTTCAACATATGCTCCTTTTAAAATGGGTTTATCGTTTTTCTTACGAAAATCTTTAATCATTTTAGCGGGCGCACTTGATGACTCAGACAACATGATAGAGGTAGCTCCTTTAAGAACATCTTTCAATGCCCCAAAGTCTTTACCTTCTACTTTATCCATAGCCTTTTCCAAAAGTGCATTCTTTACTACACGCATACGAATATTCGCATGAAAACATTTTCTTCTCAATGAATTCACAGCTTCAACCGTAAGCTCTGCAGTGTCCGTTAAATAGAATACATTGGACTCAGATAAATCCGAGGTCAACTCATCTATATACTTTGCTTTTTCTTCTCTTGTCATTTTCTTAAGTATTAAGCGTTAACAGACTTTGCATCAATTTGTATTCCAGGACTCATTGTAGAAGTAATATAAATACTCTTAAAATAGGTCCCTTTCGCAGATGAAGGTTTCATTTTCAACAAAGTTTGAAGAAGCTCATTTGCATTGTCGTGGATTTTATCCCCGTCAAAGCTCACTTTTCCAACCGATGAATGAATGATTCCATACTTGTCAACTTTAAAGTCGATTTTTCCGGATTTAACTTCAACTACAGCTTTACCAACTTCCATAGTAACCGTTCCGGTTTTTGGGTTTGGCATTAAACCTCTTGGCCCTAAAATTCGCCCAAGAGCTCCTACCTTACCCATCACAGATGGCATTGTAATAATTACGTCCACGTCAGTCCATCCAGACTTGATTTTCGCAATATACTCATCCAATCCATAATAATCTGCTCCAGCTTCTTTTGCTTCTTCCTCCTTGTCAGGAGTACAAAGCACTAGAACCTTAACATCCTTACCAGTACCATGAGGTAAAGCAACTGTGCCTCTAACCATTTGATTTGCTTTTCTTGGATCAACTCCAAGACGAATACACATATCTATAGATGCATCGAACTTCGTTGTGGAAATATCCTTAACCAAGTTACAAGCATCCTCAAGTGAGTATGCTTTTGATAAATCATGCTTACCAAAAATCTCTTTTCTATTTTTTGTCATTTTTGTCATAACGTAAATTATTTAGATTTTGGAGCGTTTTTACCCTTAACATTCACACCCATACTACGTGCAGTACCCGCAACCATCATCATTGCTGAATCAACGGTAAAGCAATTCAAATCAGGAAGTTTATCTTCCGCGATCGTTCTAATTTGATCCCAAGTAATGGTACCTACTTTAATACGATTCGGTTCAGACGAACCTTTTTTGATTTTAATTTGCTCCATGATTTGCACTGCTGCCGGTGGAGTCTTCAAAACAAAGTCAAAAGACTTGTCGCTGTATACTGTAATTACAACTGGTACCACTTTACCTGGCTTGTCCTGGGTTCTTGCATTAAATTGCTTGCAAAACTCCATGATGTTTACTCCTTTCGCACCAAGTGCTGGTCCTACGGGAGGGGCCGGGTTAGCTGCACCACCTCTGATCTGTAATTTGATCAATCCTGCTACTTCTTTAGCCATATATATAAAATTGTGTAGTCAAACATGAACCTTAAACGATGGGAAGCTTTAATCATCTAGTTCACTCCTACGGGTTAATACAAATTAACTCTCCTTCTCAACCTGCATATAGCTAAGTTCGAGAAGATTTTTACGTCCGAAAATTTTAACCATCACTTTCAATTTCTTTTTATCCTCATTGATGTCATCAATGACACCGCTGAAATTATTGAAAGGACCATCTATAACTTTTACAGACTCACCCACCACAAATGGAATTTTCAATTCCTCCTCTGTTTCTGCCAGTTCGTCAACCTTACCTAAAATACGATTAACCTCTGACATTCTCATAGGTACAGGCTCTCCACCCTTTTCAGTACCTAAAAATCCAATAACATTAGGTATACTTCTAATTACGTGCTTGACCTCACCGACTAAAGCAGCCTCAATCAATACATAACCAGGAAGATATGCCCTTTCCTTATTTACTTTTTTTCCATTTCGAATCTGAAATATCTTTTCTGTAGGAATCAAAACTTGGTCGATATTTTCGTCCAATGCTTTCATACGACCCATCTCGATTTCAAGATATTCTTTTACTCTTTTTTCCTTTCCGCTTATCGCCCGAACGACGTACCACTTTTTAGTAATTTCACTCATTTCAATCGATTAGAAAAAATTGTAAATATATCCTAGTACTCCATTCCACCAAAAATTTGGATCATTTCCAAAAACTTTATCCATAACAAAAATGGTTAGTGACAATATAATGGATGCGACGACTACAAGAACTGTATTATTCTGTAATTCTTCCCACGTTGGCCATGTCACATTATGAACCAATTCATTGTACGTATCCTGTATGTAAGCTATCACTTTCATTACTATCTTTCTTTAATCCTGCACGGGCGGTAGGATTCGAACCCACGACCAATGGTTTTGGAGACCACTACTCTACCAGCTGAGCTACACCCGTTTAAAAAGGGGAGCGCGAAGGCTCCCCTTATTTTAAACTTCTATATTCTTTTTTACGAAACGATTTCCGTAACCTGACCAGCTCCAACAGTTCTACCACCTTCGCGAATTGCGAAACGAAGACCTTGGTTCATTGCTACAGGTACAATCAATTTAACATTGATTGTTACATTGTCTCCAGGCATAACCATTTCACGACCATCAGTCAAAAGGATTTCTCCAGTAACATCAGTTGTACGGAAATAGAATTGAGGTCTATATTTGTTATGGAAAGGAGTGTGACGTCCACCCTCTTCTTTCTTCAATACATAGATCTCAGCCTTAAACTCTTGATGTGGCTTAGTTGAACCTGGCTTACAGATAACCATTCCTCTTTTGATTTGAGCTTTCTCAATACCTCTTAAAAGGATACCAACGTTATCACCAGCTTCACCTCTATCCAAAATCTTACGGAACATTTCAACTCCTGTAACAGTAGATGTTAATTTCTCATCACCCATTCCAAGAATTTCAACTGCATCTCCTGTGTTACATACACCCGTCTCGATTCTTCCTGTAGCAACTGTACCACGACCTGTAATCGTAAATACATCTTCTACTGGCATCAAGAATGGTTTATCAACATCACGAGGAGGAAGTTCGATATAAGTATCCACTGCTTCCATTAATTCGTTTACTGAAGCAACCCACTTTTCTTCATTGTTCAATGCACCAAGTGCTGAACCTTGTATAACTGGTGTGTTGTCACCATCATATTGATAGAAAGAAAGTAATTCTCTTACTTCCATTTCAACCAATTCTAATAGCTCTTCATCATCAACCATATCCACTTTGTTCATGAATACAACCAATCTTGGAACACCAACCTGTCTTCCAAGTAGGATATGCTCACGTGTTTGAGGCATAGGTCCATCAGTTGCAGCAACAACTAGAATAGCACCATCCATCTGAGCAGCACCAGTTACCATGTTCTTCACGTAATCCGCGTGACCTGGACAGTCAACGTGCGCGTAGTGACGGTTCGCTGTTTCATACTCAATGTGAGATGTGTTAATAGTAATACCACGCTCTTTCTCTTCTGGAGCGTTGTCAATTGAGGTAAAATCTCTTGCCTCTGCAAGACCTTGGTTTGACAATACGCTTGAAATCGCAGCTGTCAAAGTTGTTTTACCGTGATCTACGTGACCAATTGTTCCAATGTTCACGTGTGGTTTGGAACGATTAAAATTTTCCTTTGCCATTTTTCTATTTGTTACTTAATTAATAATTTATTTATTCATAATTCTGCGCAAGCGCAATTTTTTCTAATTTGAGCCAATGACGAGATTTGAACTCGTGACCTCTTCCTTACCAAGGAAGCGCTCTACCCCTGAGCTACACCGGCAGCCCAAATGAAAGTGAGCGGGAGACGAGGGTCGAACTCGCGACATTCAGCTTGGAAGGCTGACGCTCTACCAACTGAGCTACTCCCGCTTATTTTCTTTCTGTGGGGAGAGCAGGATTCGAACCTGCGAAG